>Ga0265780_10000159_pt1 | contig 109218 bp, 98 predicted proteins | sample P1T30metagenome_FD_192432 | JGI IMG/M metagenome (GOLD analysis project Ga0265780, IMG submission 192432) | Plant litter microbial communities from East Loma Ridge, Irvine, California - P1 T30 | ecosystem: Environmental > Terrestrial > Plant litter > Unclassified | place: USA: California...
GCACTCCGGCCGCCATCGACCGCCACCGCATTCAGCGCGCCGGTGCGGGTGGTCGACTTCTCCATGTGCGTCGCCGCGATGGTGCGCAGGTAGTAGGTGGTCTTCAGACCGCGCAGCCACGCCAGTTTATAAGTCTCGTCCAGCTTCTTGCCCGAGGCGCCGGCCATGTAGATGTTCAGCGACTGCGCCTGGTCGATCCACTTCTGGCGGCGCGATGCCTGTTCCACCAGCCACTTCGGCTCGACTTCGAAGGCCGTCGCGTAGATGTCGCGCAGGTCTTGCGGGACGCGGTCGATACGCGACAGCGAGCCGTCGAAGTATTTCAGGTCGTTGATCATGACCTCGTCCCACAGGCCGCGTGCCTTCAGGTCGCGCACCAGGTAGCCGTTGATCTCGGTGAACTCGCCCGACAGGTTCGATTTCACGTACAGGTTCTGGAAGGTCGGCTCGATGCAGGCCGACACGCCGATGATGTTCGAGATGGTCGCGGTCGGGGCGATCGCCACGCAGTTCGAGTTGCGCATGCCGAACTGTTTCACGCGGCTGCGGATCAGGCTCCAGTCCATGGTCTCGGACGTGTCCTGCTCCAGGTAGCCGCCGCGCTCTTCCGCCAGCAGCTTGATCGAATCCTGCGGCAGGATGCCGCGGCTCCACAGCGAACCTTCGTACGACTCGTAACGGCCGCGCTCTTCGGCCAGCTCGGTCGACGCCAGGTAGGCGTAGTAGCACACCGCTTCCATCGACTGGTCGGCGAACTGCACCGCTTTATCCGAGGCGAACGGCACACGCATCATGTGCAGGCAGTCCTGGAAGCCCATGATGCCCATGCCGACCGGACGGTGACGCAGGTTCGAGTTGCGGGCCTTGTCGACGGCGTAGTAGTTGATGTCGATGACGTTGTCGAGCATGCGCATCGCGATGCGGATGGTCTTCTGCAGCTTGACCACATCCAGGCCGTCGCCCTTCATGTGCGCCGGCATGTTCACCGAACCCAGGTTGCAGACGGCGATCTCGTCGGCGTTGGTGTTCAGCGTGATCTCGGTGCACAGGTTCGACGAGTGCACCACGCCCACGTGCTGCTGTGGCGAACGGATGTTGCACGGATCCTTGAACGTGATCCACGGGTGGCCGGTCTCGAACAGCATCGACAGCATCTTGCGCCACAGGTCCAGCGCTTCGACTTTCTTGTACACGGCCATCTCGCCGCGGGCGGCGCGCTCTTCGTAGGCCAGGTAGGCTTGTTCGAAGGCCTTGCCGACCTTGTCGTGCAGGTCAGGCACTTCGGACGGCGAGAACAGGCTCCACGAACCCTTTTCCATCACGCGCTTCATGAACAGGTCGGGAATCCAGTTCGCGGTGTTCATGTCGTGGGTGCGGCGGCGGTCGTCGCCGGTGTTCTTGCGCAGGTCGAGGAATTCCTCGATGTCCAGGTGCCAGGTTTCCAGGTAGCCGCAGACCGCGCCTTTGCGCTTGCCGCCCTGGTTCACCGCCACGGCGGTGTCGTTGGCCACTTTCAGGAACGGGACCACGCCCTGCGACTTGCCGTTGGTGCCCTTGATGCGCGAACCCATCGCTCGCACCGGGGTCCAGTCGTTGCCCAGGCCGCCGGCGAATTTCGACAGCAGCGCGTTTTCCTTGATCGCGTCGTAGATGCCTTCCAGGTCGTCGCCGACGGTGGTCAGGTAGCACGAGGACAGCTGCGAGCGGCGGGTACCCGAGTTGAACAGGGTCGGGGTCGAGCTCATGAAGTCGAAGCTAGACAGCAGGTGGTAGAACTCGATCGCACGCGCTTCGCGGTTGTCTTCGCGCAGGGCCAGGCCCATGGCGACGCGCATGTAGAAGGCCTGCGGCATCTCGATGCGGGTCTCGCGGATGTGCAGGAAGTAGCGGTCGTACAGGGTCTGCAGGCCGATGTAGCCGAACTGCAGGTCGCGGTCGGCGACGAGCGCCCTGGCCAGCTTCTGCAGGTCGAACTTGCCCAGCTCTTCGTCGAGCAGCTCGGCGGCTATGCCCTTGGCGATGTATTGCGGGAAGTAGGTGACGTATTCCGCGGCGGCGCCGGCTTGCGGCACTTCGTGGCCGAACACTTCCTTGCGGATGGTGTGCAGCAGGATGCGTGCGGTAACCTGGCTGTAGGCCGGGTCTTTTTCCATCAGCGCGCGTGCGGCCAGGATGGCCGACTTGTACAGCTCTTCGACCGGCACGCCGTCGTACAGGTTCTTGACGGTTTCGGCCAGGATGGCGTCGGCATCGACGTGCTTTTCCAGGCCGGCGCAGGCGGCGTTAATCAGGGCGGCGACTTCGTTCATGTCGAGCGGACGGCGCACGCCGCCGTCGACCACGTTGAACTGGGGCGCGGCGACCTGGGTGCTGCCCGAGGCTTCCTTGGCGGCACGGCGCTCGTCCATGCGCTTGGCACGGTACAGCACGTATTCGCGCGCGACGTCATGCTCGCCCGAGCGCATCAGCGACAATTCCACCTGGTCCTGCACGTCTTCGATATGGAAGGTGCCGCCGTTCGGCTGGCGGCGCACCAGGGCGCCGACCGCGTTGGTGGTCAGTTCGCTGACCAGCGCGCGGATGCGTGCCGACTCACGGCCCTGCTCGCCATTCACGGCGAGGAAAGCCTTGGTCACCGCGACTTCGATCTTGTTCGGCTCGAACGGCACCACGGCGCCATTACGGCGGATGATGCGGTAATCGCCCTTGGCGACCAGTTCGGCGGCAGTGCTGCCGGCCGTCGTTGCGACGTGGGGATGGATGGAAATGTCCGAAGATGTTTGCATTGAGGCTCCCGATGCCAACCCGTTAAAATTGGCAATCTAGTAACTTTTTGAGAATGGTGAACGGAGACGCATGACCGGAAAACGCTGGATGCGCCCCTGCTCCTACTGTTCTGCCTGCCCGGCCCTGACCACTACATCTAGTGAAGGACCGGGTTTAGAACCTAATTGTAGTCGATATTAAGCGAGCTCATGAGATCTGCTCGGCGGATTTTTTTATAGTGCCGAGCTTGACAATTGCCAAACGCAGATCGCTTAAGCCTTCGCCCGATAGCAAGCACTAACCTGGCGTTTTAAGGGCGCAACCATGCGGCGGCCTATGCACCGGTCATGCCCCTGCCCGCTTTCCGCTGGTCTTGGCGAAAGCACAAGGCTTCATGCGCATTGCATGAGGCCGATCAAGGCTCGGGCGCATTGATGTTCAGTTTTTGCATCTGGTAACGCAACTGGCGCAGGCTGATGCCGAGCAGGCTGGCGGCCTGGGTGCGGTTGAACTGGGTCTGGTTCAGCGCGCGCAGGATGATGTCGCGCTCGACCTGGCTCAGGTAATCGGGCAGGTTGCTGGGTAGCTCGCCAGCGCCCAGGGCCGCGCCTGGGGCCGCCGCGGTCGAAGCGGATTCCGGCGCCGCGGCCGGCACCGCATCCGCCGCCGGGGGCACGGCCGGTGCGGCGGAGGGCGCGGCAGCCGCGGTGGAGAGTGCGGCATCGCCCACGCGCGCCCCCTTCAGCAGCAAATCGCCGACCTCGATCACGCCATCGTCGGCAAAGGCGAGCGCCCGTTCCAGCACGTTTTCCAGTTCGCGCACGTTGCCGGGAAAGGCGTAGCCCTGCAGCGCCGCCAGCACGCCTTCGCCGAGGCGCGCCTTGTCGGTGGCGTCGGGCCCGGCCAGGCGCCCCAGCACGGCGTCGACCAGCAAGGGCAGGTCGTCGAGGCGTTCGCGCAGCGGCGGCAGGGTCAGCTCGATCACGTTCAGGCGGTAGAACAAGTCCTGGCGGAACTGGCCGTTCTCGACCAGCTTCGCCAGGTCCTTGTGGGTGGCGCTGACGATGCGCACGTCGACCGCTTCCTCGGCGGTGGCGCCGATCTTGCGCACGCGCCGTTCCTGGATCGCGCGCAGCAGTTTTACCTGCATCGCCAGCGGCAGGTCGGCCACCTCGTCCAGCATCAGGGTGCCGCCGTTGGCGGCCTGGAAGAAGCCGTCGCGCTCGTCGTTGGCGCCGGTGAAGGCGCCCTTGCGGTAGCCGAAGAACTCGGCTTCCATCAGCGCTTCCGGAATCGCACCGCAGTTCACCGCCACGAAGGGCTTGCCGGCGCGTGCGCTCCGGGCGTGGATCTCGCGCGCGGCCAGTTCCTTGCCGCTGCCCGATTCGCCGTTGATGGCGATCGGCGCCTGCGAGCGCGCCAAGCGCCCGATCTGGGCGCGCAGTGCCTGCATCGCCTGCGACTGGCCGAGCAGGCGCGACCCGCCCTGCCCGTTCGCCCCTTCCGCCGCGGCCGGCTTGCCCGCGTCGGCCAGTTTCAGGGCCGATCGCACCATCGTGCGCAGGTCGTCCAGCACCACCGGTTTCGAGACGTAGTCGAAGGCGCCGGCCTTCAGGGCAACCACCGCGTTTTCGGCACTGCCGTAGGCGGTGATCACGGCGATCGGCGTGCTGCGGTGACCGGTTGCCACTTCGCGCACTAGTTGCAGCCCGAGGCCGTCCGGCAGGCGCATGTCGGTCAGGACCAGCGCGTACGCCGTGTCGGCCAGCAGCGCGCGCGCTTCGCGCACGGTGGCGGCGCTGTCCACGTCCAGGCCCATCTTGAGCAGGGTGATCTCGAGCAGTTCGCGGAGATCCGCTTCATCGTCGACCACCAAAATGCGCGGTGCACTCATGCTTGTTCCAGACTCTCTAATATATATACAGCGAACTATGCGGACGAACTACGCCGATGCAAAGGTGATCACGAAGCGTCCGCCGGGCTCCCCCCCGGCGCTGTCGTCGACCCGGTATTCGTAGTCGAGCATGGCACCATTGTTCAGGCACAGTTCGCGCGCCAGATACAAGCCCAGGCCGGTCCCCTTGCTGGACGTCGTATAAAAGGGCTCGAACAAGTGGGCACGCACTTCCGGGGTGATGCCGGGGCCGTCGTCCTGCACGTGCAGTTCGATGCGTCCGGTGGCGTCGGGCACCGGGAACACCCGGATGCTGGCAGGTGCGCCGCTGGCATAGCGTACCGCGTTGCCGAGCAAATTGACCAGCACTTCGCGCAGGTGCAGGCCGTCGAAGCGCACGCTGCGCCCGCCGCTGTCGCCCACCCACACCATGTCCGCGGCCAGCTTTTGCGTTTCCGTGAATTCGGCGCGCAGCTCGGCCAGGAAGGCGGCAAGCGCCACCGGCGTGCCGTTCGGCTGCACCTTGCGCGACAGTTTCAGGATGTCCTCGACCATGCGGTTCACGCGCGCCACGTTGTCGTTGACGATGCGCAGCAGGCGCGTCTCGGCCGGCCCGTGCAGGTCTTCGGCCAGCAGCGAGGTCGCATGACCGATCGCCGACAAGGGATTGCGTACCTCGTGCGCGATGCTGGCCGTGAGCCGTCCCATCGATGCCAGCTTCAGTTGCTGCGCCTGGTTTTCGATGGCGCTGACGTCCTGCATGAAGATCACGCTGCGCTCGACCACGCCGTCCGGCGCGCTTTTCGAGGCGCTGTTCGACGTATCGACACGCGCGAAGCGCAGTTTGAGGTGCACCGGCTGGTCGAGGCGCCCGCGCACCGCGCCCTCCAGTTCGTGCCAGCGCTTGATGGTGACAAAATCCGTCGGCACCGCGCTGCCGCCGGCGCCTTCCAGCCAGGCCGCGAAGCCGTGCGCCACCGGTTCCAGGGCCGCCACCTCGGCCAGGCGGAAGCCGCCGCCCTCGCCTTCGCCGGCCTCGGGCTCCAGACCCAGACCCAGACCCAGCATGCGCTGCGCCGCCGGGTTGGCGGAAAACACGAAGCCGTCGCGTCCCAGCACCAGGATGCCGTCGTCGACGTCGTCCACCACGATGCGGTAAATCGCCTGCTGGATGCGCAAATCCGCGCCGCGCTGCGCGGCCAGCTCTTCCTGGCGGATCAGCTTGGCCGCCAGCCGGTTCACCACCAGCACCAGCGCGAAGAAGGCGGCGCCCATCATCCCCGCCTGCATCAGCGGCGGCTCGACGAAGTGCAGGATCTGCGAGACGCTTTCGCCCAGCACGAACAGGCTCGCCAGCGCGGCCGAGAACAGTGCCAGCAGAAGCGGCGCCAGGATCGCGGCGCCGGCTAGCGGGAACAGGTACAGCAGCCCGAAGCCGCTGGCGACGCCGCCGGCGGACAGGTAAAGCAGCGAAATGAAGCCGATGTCGGCCATGACCTGCACGCCCAGCTGCAGCACGAAGCGGTGGCGGCGGAAGCGTGCCAGCCAGGCGAACAGCAGCGCGCCGGCGATGTAGATCACGCAGGTGCCGGCATAGCCGCTGCCGGCCAGGCGCGCGCGGCCCATGTCGAAGCTGAGGTAGAGCAGCAGCACCACCGTGATCACGATGCGGGTCACGGTGAAGGTCTGCAGCGAGCGCCAGAAGGTCGCGCGCGATCCGGCGGAAATGGTCGGCCAGCGCGCCATGCAGCCTGTCAGCCGGCTTTATGCAGCGAAGCCTGGTGCGCGTGCGCCGGGCTGCAGTACTCGCGCCCGTCCACCCGCACCGCTTCGGATGCCGGGAAATACAGGCCACAGGCGGCGCAGCAAGCCATCGGTTCGGTGGCGTCCGGGACGCGGCGGTAGGCCGAGCCGGCGGCGCCCCTGCCGGCGGCACCCGGCGGCCCGCCTTCCTTGTACGGCGCCATCATCGCGCGTACCTTGGCGCGCACCGCCCACACCACCAGGATGAAGAGCGCAATCCAGAATATCAGTCGCGTCATACGAACCCCCGGTGCAAGACGACTTCAAGGACAAAACGGCTGCCGACATAGGCCAGCGCCAGCGTGGCGAAGCCCGCCAGCGTGAAGCGTAGCGCGGTCTTGCCGCGCCAGCCGCGCCAGCGGCGTCCCATCAGCAAGGCGGCAAACAACAGCCAGGACAGCAGGGCGAACACGTTCTTGTGGTCCCAGCGCAGCGGCTTGCCGAACAGCTGTTCGGAGAACACCACGCCGGACAATACGGTCAGGCTGAGCAGGACGAAACCGATCGAGATCATCCGGAACAGCAATTTTTCCATGGTCAGCAGGGCCGGCAGCTGGTCGATGGCGGCGCCCAGGACACCGGGCTTCGAGGCCCGGGTATGCAGGCGCGCCTCCTGCAGCGCCATCAGCACCGCGTGGAAAGCGGCAATGGTCAGCGTGCTGTAAGCCATCACGGCAACTGCGACATGCCAGCCGAAGGCGGGCGACTGCGCCTGCACCGGCATCAGGCTGCCCGGGAACAGCGGCGGCAACACGGCGGCGACGGCGGCGAACGGCATCACCATGCGGCGCAGGCCATCCAGCGCGAAATTACGGTTTTCGATCCAGTAGGCGGCAACCGAGATCCACAGCGCCGCCGACAGCATGAAGGCAAAGCCGACGCGCAGCGTCCCGTTCGACACCATGTCCGGCCACAGCGCGGCGCCATGCAGCGCCCAGGCCACGGCGGTCACGCCCGAAATGGCCGCACCCCGCTTCGATGGCAGCAGGGCGCATACCGCGTACAGGATGGCGGCGGCAATGAATAAGGTGGTTTGCATAGGGCGAGTCTACACCATCCGCCGGATGGGGGGACAGCTTGCTGGAAGGCCAAGTTGCTTAAGCGATAAGGCAGAACCGTCCTTCGCGCGCAGGCGGAATGATCTCCCCAGCATCATTCCGCCTGCGCAGGGACGACGAGCCAACTTGCTGATAATTGCTGATAAGTTCTGCGGGTCGTTAACTCAATCCACCGCAGCGCTGCGCATCTCCGCCTCATGATGCCTCTGCTGCTCCTCCATCACCAGCTGCCCCAGCTCGCGCTTGAGCGCATTGAACTCCGCCGCCGCCGGATCGCGCATGCGCGGCAAGTCCACCAGCAGATCGCGCTTGACCGTGCCCGGACGGTAGGTCATGACCACGATGCGGTCGGCCAGGTAGATCGCTTCCTCGATGCTGTGGGTGACGAAGATGACGGTTTTCTTCAGCTCGGCCCACAGGCGCAGCAGCTCGTCCTGCAGGTTGCGCCGGGTCAGCGCATCGAGCGCACCGAAGGGTTCGTCCATCAGCATGATCGGCGAATCCAGCGCCAGCACGCGCGCGATGGCGACGCGCTGGCGCATGCCGCCGGACAGGTCCTTCGGATAGCGTTTCGCGAAGTCTTCGAGCGACAGCAGCTTGAGCAGGCCGGCCACGCGCTCAAGGATGCGCGGGCGCGCCATGCCCTTGATCTCCAGCCCGAAGCCGACGTTCTGCTCCACCGTCATCCACGGGAACAGCGCGTATTCCTGGAATACCATGCCGCGTTCCGGTCCCGGCCCGGCCACCGGCGCGCCACCGGCCAGGATGCTGCCGCTGGAGGGCGGCGCGAAGCCGGCGATCGCGTTCAGCAGCGTCGACTTGCCGCAGCCGGAGGGGCCGAGCAGGCACACGAACTGGCCATGCGGGATGGCCAGGCTGATGTCCTGCAGGGCCACCACCTGGCGGCCGTCGCTGTCGAACACTTTGCTGACTCCGTCGACGACGATATGGGCCTGGAGTTCGGATGCGTTCATGTCAGTGCTCCAGGCCGCGGTGCCAGCGCAGCAGGTAGTTGTTCAGTTTATTCACCCCGGCATCGATCGCCAGGCCCAGGATGCCGATGGTGATCATGCCGGCGATGATCTGGTCGGACTTGAAGTACTCGCGCGCCTCCAGGATGCGGAAACCGAGGCCGTTGTTCACCGCGATCATCTCGGACACGATCACCACGATGAAGGCGGTGCCGATGCCGATCCGGACCCCGGTCAGGATGTAGGGCACGGCCGCCGGCAGGATCACGCGCAGGAACAGGGTCGGGCCGCCGGCGCCGAGGTTGCGCGCCGCGCGCAGGTAGATGCCGTCGACCTGGCGCACTCCGGCGATGGTGTTCATCAGCACCGGGAAAAAGGCGCCCAGTGCGATCAGGAAGATCGCCGGCGCGTTGCCCAGCCCGAACCACAGCATCGACAGCGGGATGTAGGCGATCGGCGGGATCGGCCGCAGCAGCTGCATCAGGGGATTCATCCATCCGTAGACGATCCGGCTGGCACCCATCGCCAGTCCGAGCGGCAGTCCCAGTCCGGCCCCCACCGCAAAGCCGACCACCACGCGGTACAGGCTCCCCAGCGAATCGTGGATCAAATCGCCGGACAGCGCCCACGCCAGCCTGCCGCCACCTTCGTTTTCCTGGTACACCGCGAAGTCCTGCAGCGGCAGCAGGTAGGCGATCCACTTGCGCCATACCTGCAGCGGCGAGGGCAAGACGTGCTCGTTGACCCATCCGTGCACCGCCACCCACTGCCAGATTGCGATCGCGACGACCGGTACCACCAGGCCGACCGCGATATCTTGTCGTTTGCGTTTCATGTTCTCCACCTTCCGCATGGATTGCCCACCCTGCGTCATTTCACATTGAGCGATTTTTTGGCGGCGGCCAGCAGGTCGGTCTTGACCCACTCCTTCGCGGCCGGCGGACTGGCCATGCGCCCGACCCCGGTCGCGGCCATGATGTCCGTGGTCACCTGGATGTGCTCGGGCGTGATGTCATAGGTGAACATCGAATTGCCGATCGCGTCCTGGTAATCGTCCTTGGTGATCTGGCCCTTGAAGACGTTCTCGCGCACGTACTTCTCGGCCAGGGCCGGGTCGCGCAGGAAGGTCGCGGTGGCCTGCACGAAGCAGCGCATGAATTTTTCGGCGACCGGACGGTGCGTGGTATAGAACTTCTCGGTCATCACCATGGTGCGCACCGGTTCCCCGATCGGGGTGTCGTAGGGTTTGATGACCTCGGACCCGAAGCCCTTGTTGATCGCCTGCGAGGACTGGGGTTCGGACTGCATCATGGCGTCGATGTTCTTGCCCAGCAGCGCCTGGTTCAGGTCGGCATAGGCCAGGAACACCAGCTGCACGTCCTTGCCCGGCGCCGGCGCGGCGCTCAGGCCCGCCTTCTGCAGCTCGGCCATCAACAGCACTTCCTGGATGCCGCCGCGCGTGACGCCCACCCTCTTGCCCTTCAGGTCGCGCACGCTTTTGATGTTGCTGCCCTGGCCGGCCACCAGGCGCGCGCCGCCCTTGGCAAAGCCGGCCACCACGTAGATCGGGGCGCCGCTGGCGCGGCCGGAAATCGCTGCCTCGGAAGCCGTGGTGCCGACGTCCAGCTCGCCGGCGATGATCGCCTGCATCACGTCCAGGCCCTTGGCGAAGACGCGTTCCTCGACCTTGATCCCGCACTTGGGTGCGATCTCCTTGATGTACGACACCGCGCCATAGTGCGCGAACTTCAGGTTGCCGAGGCGGACCACGTCCTGCGCCTGTGCGCCGCCTGCGGCCAGCAGGACTGCGGAACAGATCGCAACCGCGAGGAGGGTCTTGCCGAACACGTTTGCCTTCATTGCCTGTCTCTCCGTTTTGACTACGTTGGACTGCCGAGATGCCGCTTTGTACATACGCAAAGGAAAGGCTATACCGCCGAGCAATATTTTGTCAAACCATCGAATCAATGTTTATCAAGTATCAAACTACTCGCTTGACTTCCGCCCTTGAAAGCCGCCGAATCCGGGTCTTGTCCGCCGAAAACCCGGCCCGACATGCGGTAAAATGCTGGTTTGCTTGTAGCGCATTGCTGCTCACACCCACTATATCTAGAAGGTAGAACATGCTGGATAACCTGACCCAACGCCTTGCCAAGGTCGTCAAGACGATGCGCGGCGAGGCCCGCCTGACCGAAGCCAACACCGCCGAGATGCTGCGCGAAGTGCGTTTGGCCTTGCTCGAGGCCGACGTGGCGCTGCCGGCGGTCCGCGAATTCATCGCCAAGGTCAAGGAAAAGGCGCTGGGCGAAGAAGTCATCGGATCGCTGTCGCCGGGCCAGGCCCTGGTCGGCGTGGTGCAGAAGGAACTGGCGGCCCTGATGGGCGCCGACCTCGGCCCGGAAGCGTCGCAGCTGTCCTTCGCGCAGCAGCCGCCGGCGATCATCCTGATGGCGGGTTTGCAGGGTGTGGGTAAAACCACCACCACCGGCAAACTGGCCAAGTATCTCAAGGAGCAGAAGAAGAAGGTCCTGACCGTGTCGGCCGACGTTTACCGCCCGGCCGCGATCGCGCAGCTGGAATCGGTGACGAAACAGGTCGGCGCCGACTTCTTCCCGTCCACCGCCAACGACAAGCCGGTCGACATCGCGCTGAACGCGCTCGACTGGGCCAAGAAGCACTACCACGACGTCCTGATCATCGACACCGCCGGCCGCCTGGCGATCGACGAAGCCATGATGCAGGAGATCGCCGCCGTGCACGCGGCCGTCAAGCCGATCGAGACCTTGTTCGTGGTCGACGCGATGGTCGGCCAGGATGCGATCAACACGGCGAAAGCCTTCAACGAAGCCCTGCCCCTGACCGGCGTGATCCTGACCAAGCTCGATGGCGACTCGCGCGGCGGTGCGGCGCTGTCGGTGCGTCACGTGACCGGCAAGCCGATCAAGTTCGCTGGCGTCTCGGAAAAGCTGGATGGCCTGGAAGCCTTCGATCCGGCCCGGATGGCCAACCGCGTGCTGGGCATGGGTGACATCCTGGCGCTGGTCGAGGAAGCGCGCAAGGGCGTGGACATGCAGGCCGCGGCCGACATGGCCAACAAGATCAAGTCGGGCGGTAAGTTCGACATGAATGACTTCAAGGCCCAACTGACCCAGATGAAGAAGATGGGCGGCATGGCCGGCCTGATGGACAAGCTGCCGGCCCAGTTCCAGCAAGCAGCGGCCGGCGCCAACATGGACCAGGCCGAAAAGCAGGTGCGCCGCATGTGCGGCATCATCGACTCGATGACGCCGCTGGAACGCGCCAAGCCGGACCTGATCAAGGCCAACCGCAAGCGCCGCATCGCGGCCGGCGCCGGCGTGCAGGTGCAGGAAGTGAACCGCATGCTGAACCAGTACGAGCAGATGAACACGATGATGAAGAAGCTCAAGGGCGGCGGCCTGATGAAGATGATGCGCGGGATGAAGGGCATGATGCCCGGCATGCGCTGATCTTCCCTGGCCCCGAAGCGGGCGCCGTATATAAGCCGTGCAAAGGCAGCTTTGCACGGCTTTTTTACGCCCGAAAACGCGGGTTTTTCACTCTAAGGCGGGCTTGGTAACACATCCTGCCATTTTCATGCTTGTTAGAGTGAAAAAATTTCGAAAAAGACTTGCACGAACACTAAAACCCTACCAATATAAGCCGTGCGATCAATAGCGCAATTATCCCTGTGTTCCGATTAGGAGGCTCGAAGATGGCAACAGCCAAAAAAACCACCGCAGCGCCTGCAAAGAAGGCGGCCGCGAAGCCGGCTGCAGCGGCGAAGCCGGCAGCTAAAAAGGCAGCAGCTCCTGCCAAAGCAGCAGCACCAAAAACGACTGCCGCGGCAGCCAAGAAGCCGGCCGCTGCGCGCAAGCCCAACGCCGCCTTCATGAAAGAAATGACCCCGTCGGCAACGCTGGCGGAAGTCGTCGGCACCAAACCGCTGCCGCGTACCGAAGTGACCAAGAAAGTCTGGGAATACATCAAGAAGCAGGATCTGCAAGACGCTGCAAACCGTCGCATGATCAATGCCGACGACAAGCTGAAAGCCGTCTTCGGCGGCAAGGCCCAGGTCTCGATGTTCGAAATGACCAAGCTGATCTCGGATCACCTCAAATAAAAAGATGCAAGGCTGCGCCCCAGCCCAGATACGAAAAAGCCCCGGTTTCCGGGGCTTTTTGCATAGGGGTCTGAGCCCGGTTTTTCTTTCAGGGCTCTGACCCCGGTGTTCGGCCCGCGGCTTCCGGCCGGTTCAAATCACGCGTGCACGGATGCCGCCGCCGTCCGTTGAACGCGTGGATGGCAAAGCCGACTCGCCATCCGCGTCCACCCTACCGTGAAGCGATCGTCTCCGCTTTCACTTCCCAGTTCTTCCACGCCGCCAGCACCGCATTCGGATACTCGGGCCGGCCGCGGCTGCCGTTATAGCGGCCCAGGGCCAGATACAGGTTGCCGCCTTCCATGTCGATGTACATACGCAGGATCGAGCAGCCGTAACGCAGATTGGTCTGCATGTCGAACAGCGCGCGGCGATTGGCGTCGCCGATCACCTTGGTCCAGAAGGGCATCACCTGCATGTAGCCGCGCGCGCCGACGATCGACACGGCGTACTTGCGGTAGGCCGATTCGACCTGGATCAGACCCAGCACCATGGCCGGATCGAGGCCGGCACGGGTCGATTCATACCAGGCCGATTCCAGGAACTCGCGCCGCACCTGCTCGTCCGGCAGGCGGCGCTTGAGGCGCGCCGAGGTCGCGTCGAACCACCCCTGGTAGCGCAGGCGCGCGGCCTCGTCGCGGAAGACGGGCTTGGGGGGGCGGCTGTCGTTGATGGCACGCTCGAGCGCCAGCCGGACCGAATCGGCCATCGCTTCTTCCTTCTGGTTGCCGGCACAGGCCTGCCCGCTGCTCAACAAGGAGACGGCGAGCAGCGCGCTGCCGAACCAGGCCGCGACATGGCGTGGAAAACCGGCGTGCATCACTTGGCCAGCTTGCCTTTGACGAAGGCGACCATGTCGGCAGCCGGCACCACCGAGGCTTCGGCATCGCGGCGGCCCTGGTATTCCAGCTTGCCTTCCTTGAGGCCACGCTCGCCGATCACCACGCGGTGCGGCACGCCCACCAGTTCCCAGTCGGCGAACATGGCGCCCGGACGCAGGCCGCGGTCGTCGACGACGACGTCGACCTCGGCCGCCTGCAGTTCGGCGTACAGGCGGTCGGTCTCCGCCTTCACCAGTTCGCTGCGGTCATAGCCCATCGGGCACAGCACCAGCTCGAAGGGTGCGATCGCGTCCGGCCAGACGATGCCCTTGTCGTCGAAATTCTGCTCGATCGCCGCGCCCAGGATGCGGGTCACGCCGATGCCGTAGCAGCCCATCTGCATCGGTGCCGGCTGTCCCTTCTCGTCCAGGTAGACGGCATTCATCTTTTCGGAGTAGGCGGTACCGAGCTGGAACACGTGGCCCACTTCGATGCCGCGCTCGATCGCCAGCACGCCCTTGCCGTCCGGCGAAGCGTCGCCTTCGATCACGTTGCGCAGGTCGGCCACGCTCGGCTCGGCCAGGTCGCGGCCCCAGTTGGCGCCCGTCAGGTGGTACCCGGCTTCGTTGGCGCCGCACACGAAATCGGCCATGTTGGCGACGGTGCGATCGGCCACGACGTTCACGGGTTGACGGGTAGCGATCGGACCGAGGTAGCCCGGCACGCTGCCGTAGACTTCCAGGATCTCGGCTTCGCTGGCGAAGCGGAAGTCCTTCAAGCCCGGGACTTTCGAGACCTTGACTTCGTTCAGATCGTGGTCGCCGCGCAGCAGCAGCAGCCAGTTTTCCTTGGTGACTTTACCGTCGGTTTCCTTTTCGACGGTCAGCGCGATCGATTTCACGGTCTGCGACAGCGCGATGCCGAGCAGCTTGGCGACCTGTTCGCACTTGGTGGTGTTCGGCGTCGGAACCTTGGTCAGCGCCTGCGTGGCGGCGCCGCGCGTGGCCGTCAGGGCCGGTGCCTCGGCCGCTTCCATGTTGGCGGCATAGTCGGAGGTCGGGCAGTAGACCAGCGCGTCTTCGCCGGTGCTGGCGATGACGTGGAATTCGTGCGAGCCGGTACCGCCGATGGCGCCGTTGTCGGCCGCCACCGCGCGGAACTTCAGGCCGAAGCGGGTGAAGATCTTCACGTAGGCATCGAACATGGTCTGGTACGAGACCTGCATGCCAGCGACGTCACGGTCGAAGGAATAGGCATCCTTCATCGTGAACTCGCGGCCGCGCATCAGGCCGAAGCGCGGGCGGCGTTCGTCACGGAACTTGGTCTGGATGTGATAGAAGTTCAGCGGCAGCTGGCGATAGCTCTTGATCTCGCTGCGCACGACGTCGGTGATGACTTCTTCCGAGGTCGGCTGGATGGCGAAGTCGCGGCCATGGCGATCCTTGACGCGCATCAGCTCAGGACCCATCTTGTCCCAGCGGCCCGTTTCCTGCCACAGTTCGGCGGGTTGCACGAGAGGCATCAACAACTCGATTGCGCCGGCATTATTCATCTCTTCGCGGACGATGGCCTCGACTTTACGGATGATGCGCAGGCCCAGCGGCATGTAGGTGTAGATGCCGGAGCCAAGGCGCTTGATCATCCCGGCACGCATCATCAGCTTGTGGCTGACGATCTCGGCGTCGGAAGGCGCTTCTTTGAGCGTTGAAATAAAAAATCGTGAGGCACGCATATCGATGAATTCTTTTTAAAAAGAGAGGGTTATAATCGACCTTAATTTTAAAGGATTAGCCGGCCGATGCATCCAATCTTTATACAAATGGGTCCGAAACAAGTGGTGCGAGCTGTTGTTCCTGTGCGAGTAGACGGCTGAGGCGCCCGGATTTGTAAGTAAAAATTTAAGAGAGCAAAAGCCGGCAGAAAGTTTCGAGGTGAATCATGCTCGATCGTGAAGGGTTCCGCCCCAACGTCGGCATTATCCTGCTGAACGCCAACAACGAGGTGTGGTGGGGCAAGCGGGTGCGCGAGCACTCGTGGCAATTTCCGCAAGGGGGTATCAAATACGGCGAAACGCCGGAACAGGCGATGTACCGCGAGCTCGAGGAAGAGATCGGCCTGCGCCAGGAGCACGTCAAGATCGTGGGGCGTACCCGCGACTGGCTGCGCTACGAAGTGCCGGACCATTTCATCAAGCGCGAGGTGCGCGGCCATTACCGTGGCCAGAAGCAGATCTGGTTCCTGCTGCGCATGGTCGCCCGCGACAACGACGTCAACCTGCGCCTGACGGATCACCCCGAGTTCGACGCCTGGCGCTGGCACGATTACTGGGTGCCGCTGGACGTGGTGATCGAATTCAAGCGCGACGTCTACCAGCGCGCGCTGCAGGAATTGTCGCGCTTCCTGACCTGGCCTGCGGGTGGCCAGGGCGAGCGGCGCCACAGTTCGCGCTATCTGCGTCAGCCGCATGCTTCGCGCCAGCAGGCCCAGGGCCAGTCGCAGAACGGCGGCCAGAGCAAGCCGGCCCCCAACGCCAGCAGCAAGGCGGTAGTGGCGGCCAGCAAGGCAATCGCCGATGCCGCCATCAGCGCCAAGCTGGTGATGGTCCGCGACAAGGAGTGAGAATGTTTCACCACAAGTAGCGCAAATGCAACACTGAAAAAGCAAGTGCAGCCCTGACCTGGCTGCCCTTGCTTTTTTGCATTTTAAGCTTGCTATGTTTACAAGCTTGCGCAGTAGAATCATTCATATCGTAAACTCTTCGCGCCGACCGATGAAACTGCTGCCCGCCCTGCTCGCTTCCGCCTGCGTCCTGCTGCCGCAGGCCTCCATCCCGGTCCTGGCGGCCGCTGCGGCTGATCCGGCGCCGCGCTGCGTCTATGTCGAAATCGCCAGCATGCCGGTCCGCTACGTCGGCCTCGGCCTGGCGCCGGCCGTCGACGGCAGCATCGACGGCACCCCGGCGACCATGCTGGTCGATACCGGCGACTTCGAGACCCAACTGACCATGAACGGAGCCAACAAGCGCGACATGACGCTGCAGATGACCGGCCGCACGGCCGTGGGCGTCGCCGGCTGGTCGCGCCTGTACGCCGCACGCGTGCGCGAAATCGTGCTGGGCCCGACCAAAAGCAGGCGCTCGGGCTACATGACGGTGATCGGCGAAGCCGACATCACCCCGGCCTTCGATGCCATCGTCGGCGCGCCCTTCCTGCTGCAGGCCGACCTGGAAATCGACTTGCGCGCCAAGCGCATGCGCTTCCTGCGCGGGCGCGATTGCGACAAGACCGACCTGGTGATCTGGAAGGAAGACACGATCGCCGTGCCCTTCGAGCACAGCGCCAGCACCAGCCCGAATCCGCACTTCACCGTCACCGTCAACGGCAAGAAGCTGGACGCCATCATCGACACGGGCGCCCATCACACCCTGATCCTGGCGGACGCCGCCAAGCGCCTGGGCATCGACTTGGCCGGCCCGCGCGTCAAGCGCGTGGGCGATGCCGCCGGCATCGGCTCGGAGCGCGCGGCGCAGTGGAGCGCCACCTTCGACAGCGTCGACATCGGCGGCGAGATCATCCACAACGCCGAACTCGGCATTCTGGAGCCGCGCAGCGAACTGCAGGTCGACATGCTGATCGGCCAGGACTTCCTGCGCGCACACCGCGTCCTGTTCGCGATGAGCCAGAAAAAGCTCTACATCGCCTACCTCGGCGGCACCCCGTTCAGCCGCAGCGCCGGCCTGGAACCCTGGATGCGCGAGGAAGCGGAAAGCGGCAACCCCGACGCCCAGTTCACGCTGGCGCACCTCTACGGCAGCGGCCGCGGCGTGGCGCGTGACCCGGCCCAGTCCCGGGCCTGGATGGAAAAGGCCGCCGCCGGCGGCGAGCCGCACGCCTGCCTGCTGATCGGCCGCCAGGCACTGCTGGCCGGCCACGTCGACGAGGCGATCCTGCAGCTCCGCGCCGCCCTCGACCAGCTGCCGGCCGACCGCTACGGCCCGCTCTGGCTTTATCTGGCACGCCTGCGCAATGGCGAGGCGGACCTGGCAAAGCGCGAGCTGCAGGCCAGCCTCAAGAAGCAGACCGAAGACGACTGGCCGCGCCCGGTCGCCGATTTCTACGCCGGCAAACTGGACGAAGCCGGCCTGCTCGGCGCCGCCGCCAAGGACCCGAAGTTTGCCCGCACCCGCAGTTGCCAGGCCAATACCTACATGGCGGAATGGCACGCCGCCCGTGGCGACCGGGCCCGCTCCGACTCGCTGATGGCATCGGTACGCGCGCATTGCGGCGTGCCACAGGCCGGCGACGCCGGTCCCGCCAGGGCGCAGGCGCCGGCCAGCCCGTCCGCCTGATTCCCGCGCGGGGCCGGGGCCATCGCGTTACAATGGTGCCTGTTTCTTTGCAGGCACCCACCATGTTCACCCCCTCTTCCAACGACGTGCGCCGCTTTTTCTGCGAGGCTTACCGCAAGCGCCGCGCCGGCGAGATCCTGACCCCGATGGATGCGATGGCCGCCGACTGGATCGATCATCACCCCGAGTACCACGATGCGCTGCACGACGCCGAAGAAGCGGTGGCGCGCGACTACTCCATCGAAGGCGGCCAGCCGAATCCCTTCCTGCACCTGTCGATGCACCTGTCGATCACCGAGCAGATCTCGATCGACCAGCCGCGCGGCATCCGCGCCGCCTTCGAAGGCCTGGCGGCGCGCATCGGCGAGCACGACGCCCACCACCAGATCATGGAATGCCTGGGCGAGATGATCTGGTCGGCGCAGCGCCACAACACGCCGCCCGATACCGAGGCTTACGTCGAGTGCGTGCGCAAGCGCATTCGTTGATACTCACCGCGGCGCGGCCAGCGCCTCGCGCTCGACTTCACGGCCGCCCACCCACAGCCTGACGATGCCGTCCCAGGCCCGGGTATCTTCCAGCGGCGAGCGCTTCAGCAGCACCAGGTTGGCGCGTTTGCCGGCCTCGATGGTGCCGACCTCGGCGTCGATGCCGAAGCTGCGCGCATTGTTGATGGTCGCCGCGCGAAACACCTGGGCCGGCGTCATGCCCGCGTCCACGAGGTGCTGCATCTCGAGGTAGCCGTTCAGGCCCGGCAGGTTGCCATAGGTCGGCGACGAGGGCGTGTCGGTACCGAACAGGATGTTGGCGTCGCGCGCGGCCAGGTAGGCGACCACCTGGCGCAGGTGCCGCAGCGGCGCCGCGCTCGAGGCCAGCATCTCTTCGTCGCTCGCGCCTTCCGCCAGTTCCTCCCCGAACCACTTGCCCGCCGGCGTCGCGAACCAGTCGGCCAGCGCGCCCGGCACCACCTTGCGCACACCGGGGTTGCGCAGGTAGGCCGGGTCGAAATAGGCGTTCAGGCCGTACAGCACCTGCATCGTCGGCTGGTAGCCGATGCGCGCGGCCACGATACGGTCTAACAGCGCGCGGATCTCGGGCGGCAGCTCGGTCCGGTCGTCCAGGCTGCCCCAGTGCCACATGCCGTGCGCCACCACGTCGGCCTGGCCATCGACCGCGAAGGTCTGGGCTTCGAAGGAGTTGGCATGGGTCACCAGCGCCATCTTGCCGGACGTGGCGGCCTGGCGGATGTCGGCGAACATCGCCTTGCTGAACACCGGCAGGTTGCGCTCGCGGCCGAAGCCGCGCTCGAAGTGGGTCTTCACACAAATCGCACCGGCCGCCTTGTCGCGCGCCACACCGGCCTGCGGCGTGTGCTCCGCCAAGCGGACGCCGGGCGGCATCGTGCGTGGCTGGCTCGGGTCGACGATGAAATTGGGGAAGGCGCCGAAGCGCTTGGCCGGCGAGATGAAGGACATCGGGTAGCCATTGCCCAGCACCAGCGGCTGGCCGCAATGGAACAGGTCGGGGTGCAGCGGCGCGGCGCGGAAGCGCTCAATCACGGCATTGTCGGCCAGCGCGAGGTCGATCACCGTGGTGTAGCCGTAATACAGGAAGGAGCGCGGCAGCTGGCGGTAATAGGCTTGTGCCAGCGCGCCTTGCGTGCCGATCTGCTCGACGCTCATGCCCGGAACCGCGTGCAGGTGGACGTGGGAATCGATCAGGCCCGGCGTGAGAAAGAGCCCCCCGCCGTCGATCCGGCGGCTGCCCGCTGGTTGAGCTTGCGCCGCGCCGCGCTGGACGGCAGCGATGCGGCCGTCTTCGATCAGGACGCTGCCCGGCTCGATGCGGTCGAGCCGTTCGGGCGAGACCAGTTTGACGTTGGTGATCCAGGTGGCCTCAGTGGCCTCAGTGGCCTCAGTGGCCTCAGTGACCTCAGTGACCTCAGTGGCCTCAGTGGCTTTGGTGGCTTTGGTGGCTTTGGTGGCTTTGGTGGCTTCGGTGGCTTCGGTGGCTTCGGTGGCTTCGGTGGCTTCGGCAGTTTGCAACAGTGTGGCCAGCAGGACCAGCAGCCAGGCGAACAGGACAGGGGGTTTCATGGGACGGACTCCGGTAACGTTGATACGGAGTCCCCAGTCTGGGCCGGCGGCTGCCGGCAGGCGCCGCGAATCATGATTCGGGACCGGTGCGCCCTGCCCCGGCAGCTTATCCAGGGTCCTGGATCATGATCCGGGACCCTGCCTCGCGCCGGAATTCGCCCGGCGTCACCCCGGCATGGGCCTTGAACACCCGGTTCAGCGCACTCTTGCTGTTGAAGCCGGCCGTCAGGGCCAGGTCGAGGATGGTGCGTCCCTCCTGCGCCGGGTCGCGCAGCGCCGACTTGAGCGCCTCGACCCGGTGGCGGTTCAGGTAGTCCTGGAAGTTGACGCCGCAGGCGCTGTTGATCAGCTGCGACAGCTCGTGTGGGGTCATGGCCAGCTGCTGCGCCAGCGTTTCCAGTTTCAGTTCGCCGTCGCGATACGGCTGCTCGTTTGCCATGCAGGCTTCCAGGCGCGCCAGGAAGGCGCTGCGCTGGACCTCGGGCAAGGCCTTGTCGCCGTAGCGCGGTTTAGGCGCGGGGGCTTCAAGTGCGGGGGGGGCAGGTACGGCCGGCGGCCGGTAGCCGAGCGGCTGGCGGATCGCCAGGTAGGCGGTCGCATATAAGAAATACAGGAGTACCAGGGCACCGACGATGTCTGCGGACAGCGGCAGCGTCAGCGGCAACAATTCGAGCGCAAAGGCGGCCACGCTCAGGCCCCCGCCGACCACCCAGATGCCCAGCAGGCGGCGCAGGCCGGGCGCCAGCGGATGCGCAGCGGCGCGCCCGAGCAAGCGGTAGCCGGCGCGCAGGTAGGCCAGGAACGACACCAGCTTGACGGCGGCCGCCAGGCCGAGATACCAGGGAATGCCATCCAGGCCGCGCATCCAGGCAAGCTTGGCGGCGGCCGTCTGCAGGTAGAAAGGCAGCAACCCCAGCGTGACCACGATGAAAGGGGAAAAATGCAGCCACTGGCGCCGCCCGAAGGGCTGGTCGAACAGCAGCCGGTTCAGGTAGAGATACAGCAGCGGCCCGGTCGCAAAGCCGAGCGGCAGGACCGCCAGGGCGCTGTGCGGATAGGCCGGATACCAACCCTGGACGCCGAGCCAGGCATGGCCGACCACCAGGGTGCACAACAGCAGGAGCAGGGACAACAGGAGGTTGGCGGCGCGGATGTCGGGGCGGCGCGCGCCCGCCATCAGCAAGGCGCCGGCCAGGAACACGCCCTGGCCGATCGCCAGCAGAAACAGGCCGGACAGGATCGTGGTCATCCTCTCATTCTGCCCGAATCGGCCGGGCTTGTCGTCTTGCAGGCGGACTTATTTACGCACGACCAGCGGACCCGGCAGGCTTTGCAGGTAGACCGAAATATCCGCCATGTCCTGGTCCGACAGCGGTTGCGCCATGCCGGCCATGATCGGGTTGTTGCGGCCGCTGATGCTCTTGTTGCCGCGTTTATAGGCGTGCAGGGAATGCGCCAGGTAGTCGGCGTGCTGGCCGGCCAGCTTCGGGTAGCTCGGGTCGATCGGGGTCTTGTAGTCGGCGCCGTGGCAGGAGGCGCAATTGTATTTCCTGGCCAGTTCGGCGCCACGGGTGATGTCGCCGCCGGCGACGGCGGACATGGACATGGCGCCGCACATCAGCGCGAGTAACAGGTTTTTCATGGTCGTCCCGGCTTATTTGTTCGGCGTGGCGGCCGTCTGCGCCGCATAGTAGGCGGCGATGTCGGCGATGTCCTGGTCCGACAGCACCTTCGCGGTCGGCGTCATTTGCGGATGCTGGCGGTCGCCCTTTTTATAGGCTTGCAGGGCGGCTTCGATGTACCTGGCGGACTGGCCGCCGATCATGGGCACCTGGTAGACCTCGGGGAAGGCGGTCTTGTAGTCGGGGATCCCGTGGCAGCCGATGCATTGTTCGATCTTGTTGGGGGCCGCTTTCGGGTTGGCGACGATTTCGGCGGCGCCGGCCGCGCTAGCTGCGGACACACTCGCGGCGAGCACAAGTACAGCTGACAATTTTTTCATGGTTGGGCAATCGTAAGGTGGATCGAATACCGCACTGCACAAAAACTTAGCATTTGTACTACGACCGAACGATTCTATCCGAGAAATATAGCCCAGTCTACAAAGCGGGACCGCCCGCATCTGCTCGTGGTTCTGACATATACTCGATGCCATTTCCATGTGATCGCGAACCGCGCGCCAACCTCCCATGCAAGCATCCGCACGCTTCGAAGGCAGCGACAACTACGTCGCCACCGATGACCTGAAACTGGCGGTGAACGCCGCCCTCACCCTGGCCCGGCCGCTGCTGATCAAGGGCGAACCCGGCACCGGCAAGACCATGCTGGCCGAAGAAGTAGCGGCCGCGCTCGGCATGCCGCTGCTGCAATGGCATATCAAGTCGACCACCAAGGCGCAGCAGGGCTTGTACGAGTACGACGCGGTCTCGCGCCTGCGCGATTCGCAGCTCGGCGACGAGCGCGTGCGCGACATCCACAACTACATCGTCAAGGGCGTGCTGTGGCAAGCCTTCACCGCGCCCGAACCGGTGGTACTGCTGATCGACGAGATCGACAAGGCCGACATCGAATTCCCGAACGACCTGCTGCGCGAACTCGATCGCATGGAATTCTTCGTCTACGAAACGCGCGAGATGGTGGTGGCCAGGCACCGTCCGCTGGTGATCATCACCTCCAACAACGAGAAGGAATTGCCGGACGCTTTCTTGCGCCGCTGCTTCTTCCACTACATCACCTTCCCGGACCGCGACACGATGGCCGAGATCGTGAAGGTGCACTACCCGCACCTGAAGCAGGAGCTGCTGGCCGCCGCCCTGCACAGCTTCTACGAGCTGCGCGAGGTCGCGGGCCTCAAGAAAAAACCGTCGACTTCCGAATTCCTCGACTGGCTGAAACTGCTGCTGGCCGAGGACATCCCGGTCGAAGCGCTGCGCAGCCAGGACGCGCTCACGGTGGTGCCGCCGCTGCACGGCGCCCTCCTGAAAAACGAGCAGGACGTGCACCTGTTCGAGCGCCTGGTGGCGATGGCGAGGCACAAGCGATGATCCGCGTCGACCCGGTCACCCTCGAAGCCCGGGGTATCCGCCTGGAGCCCCTCGGCCTGCAGCACGTGGACGGCCTGCGCGCGGCCGCCGGCGACGGCGAACTGTGGAAGCTGCGCATCACCTCGGTGCCGGAGCCGCACACCACCGAAGACTACGTGCGCGCCGCGCTGGGCATGCCCGACCGGCTGGCCTTTGCCGTAATCGACGCCGGCAGCGATACCATCATCGGCTCCACCAGCTACCACGACATCCTGCCGGCCATCGACCGGGTCGAGATCGGCTACACCTGGTACGCCAAGAGCCACCAGCGCAGCCACGTGAACACCAGCTGCAAGCTCATGCTGTTGTCGCACGCCTTCGACACCCTGGGCTGCGCCGTGGTCGGCCTGCGCACCGACAATTTCAACTACGCCTCGCAAGCCGCGATCGAACGCCTGGGCGCAAAGAAGGACGGCGTGCTGCGCCACCACGGCCTGCGTCGCGACGGCACCGTGCGCGACACCGTCATGTACAGCATCCTGCGCGGCGAGTGGCCGGAGGTGAAATCGCACCTGCACTATCTGCTCGAGAGCCGCGGCGAGGCACGCTGAGATGCTGATCGACTTTTTCTTCACCCTGCGCGACGCCAGGGTGCCGGTCACGATCAGGGAATTCCTGACACTGCTCGAGGCGCTGGACAAGAACGTGATCGCGCCCTCGCTCGATGAGTTTTACTATCTCGCGCGACTGGTGCTGGTGAAGGACGAAGCCCATTTCGACAAGTTCGACCAGGCGTTCGGGCTTTATTTCAAGGGCATCGAAACCGTCTTCGACGCCAAGGCCGAGATTCCTTTGGACTGGCTGCTCAAGCGCCTGGAACGCGAGCTGACGCCCGAGCAGAAGGCGGCGCTGCAGAAGCTCGGCTACGACAAGCTGATGTCCCGTCTGCAGGAATTGCTGAAGGAGCAGAAGGAACGCCACGAAGGCGGCAGCAAATGGATAGGCACCGGCGGCACCTCGCCGTTCGGCAACGGCGGCACCAATCCCGAAGGCATCCGCATCGGCGGCGAGGGCGGCAAGCGCAGCGCGGTGAAGGTGTGGGAGCAGCGCGCCTACCGCGACTACGACTTTGATCGCGAACTGGGCACGCGCAACATCAAGGTGGCCTTGCGCCGCCTGCGCCGCTTCGCGCGGCAAGGCGCGGCCGACGAGCTGGCGCTGGACGACACCATCCGCTCCACCGCCAACAATGCCGGCTGGCTCGACATCCGGATGCAGCCCGAGCGCCGCAACCGCATCAAGGTGCTGATGCTGCTGGACGTCGGCGGCAGCATGGACGACCACATCGAGCGCACCGAAGAACTGTTCTCGGCGGCCCAGTCCGAATTCAAGCACATGGAATTCTTCTACTTCCACAACTGCGTGTACGACTACCTGTGGAAGCAGAACCGGCGCCGCCACGCCGAGCGTTTCCCGACCTGGGAGGTGCTGCGCACCTACCCGCCGGACACGCGCGTGATCTTCGTGGGCGACGCCACCATGAGCCCCTACGAAATCCTGGCCCCGCACGGCTCGGTCGAGTACAACAACGACGAGCCGGGCGCCGAATGGCTGGCGCGCTTCGTCAACGCCTTCCCCAAGTTCGCCTGGCTGAATCCCGAGCCGGAGAATTTGTGGCCCTATCGCCAGTCGATCGCGATCATCCGCCAGATCATGGGCCAGCGCATGTTCCCGATCACCATCGATGGCCTGGAACGCGCGATGCGTTTATTGAGCAAGTAGGATCAACGGGCACGGAGCGCAGAGCGCACCACCAGCAGCCCGACGATATCGATCCAGAGGTGCACCAGCATCGCGGCGATCAAGCCCACATACTGGAAGGTGAAGCCCAGCGCAACGCTGGTGCCGAAAATGCCGGCCGCCTGCGCCAGCGTCGCCCGGTCCGGCTTACGCAGGCGGTAGACCGGCACATGGGTCGCCAGGAACAGCAGCGACACGATCCAGACGCCGAGCAGCGGCTGCAGCGCGGCGCGGAACAGCATCTCTTCGCCGATGGCGGCGGCCAATGCCATCCACAGCGGGTTCATGCCGCGCAAATCCAGGCGCGCACAGGTCTCGATGGTCTTGGCGGTCGATGCGCTGCGCGCGCTCAGGCGGTAGACGGCGTAGGACAGCGCGGCGGCCAGCAGCGCCAGCCCCTGGCCGATCACCAGTTGCCACATCGGCGCCGCCGGGCGGGTGAACAGCTCGCGCGGGGCATCCTGGGTGAACCCGATGATGGCTGCCGCGATCAGGCAGAACACCAGGCAGGTCAGCACCTGCGCGCTCAGGCGGATCGGCGGGCGCGCGGACGCGGCTGCCGATGCAGGTGGTGCAGAATCGTCGGATGGCAGAGGTCGGGACATGGCGCGCTTCCTGGTGTTTGGTGTCGGGCAGCATTCTATCGTGCGCGCGAGGCCGTCTTGTAGAATCGTCGTACATACAGGAGCATGCATGCCCGACCTGCTGGCCATCCTCACCCCGCTCGCCTGGCCCGTCGCGATCACCCTCGCCTGGCTGGCAGGCGAATTCGGGCAGCGCTGGACCGGCCTGCCGCGCATCAGCTTTTATGGGCTGGTCGGCTTCCTGCTGGCCGCACCCCAGCTGCACCTGCTGCCGCTCCCCACAGAAAGCGGTACGGGCGGCGCCGTGCTGCTGCTGGCCGACCTCGCCTTCGGCCTGATCCTGTTCGAACTCGGTTACCGCATCAATTTGCGCTGGCTGCGCACCAATCCCTGGATCGGCGCGGCCGGCCTGTTCGAGGCCGGGCTGACCTTCCTGGCCGTCTGGCTGATCGCCACCGCCTTCGGCACGCCGGCCATCCATGCGCTGATGCTGGCCTCCCTGTCCATGGCGACTTCGCCGGCCACCGTGGTCCGCGTCATCAACGAACAACGCAGCTCCGGCCAGGTCACCGAGCGCGCGCTGCACCTGTGTGCGCTGAATTGCGTGCTGGCCGTGTTTGCCTTCAACGCCACCGTCGGCCTGTGGATCTTCCGCACCTCCGAAGACATCGGCGACGCACTCTGGAACAGCCTGGTGCTGCTGGGCGTCTCGAGTTTCACGGGGGCCGTGTTCGGGATCGTGGTGCCCGGCGTGCTGCACATGCTGGGCAAGCCGCTCCAGGATGCGACGGTGGCCTTCGCGCTGGCCGTGATTCTGCTGGTGGCGATCGCCCATGCGCTCGGCCTGTCGCCGGTGGTGGCGACACTTGCCTTTGGACTGACGGCGCGTCATCGCCGCGTCGCCTTCAGCCACGCGCAACGCAACTTCGGCGCCCTCGGCGAGCTGCTGACCGTGGTGCTGTTCGTGTTCGCCGCCTCGACCCTCGACTGGCAGAAGGTCTGGGCCGGCGGCGTGCTGGCGCTGGCGCTGGTGCTGGCACGCCTGCTCACCAAGGCCGTCGGCGTCATGGGCTTTGCACACCTGTCCGGCATCTCGTGGCGCAAGGGCGCCCTCACCGGCGTCGCGCTGGCGCCCTTGTCCGTGTTCGCGATCCTGCTGATCGAGCATGCGCGCCACGCCGGCGTGCAGGTAGTCGAAGACTTGCGCGCCGTAGCCGCGGTGACCATGCTGCTCGAGGTGTTCGGCCCCCTCATCCTGCAGCGTGCGCTGGTCTGGGCGCATGAGGCGCCGGAGGCCCCGGAGACCCCTCATGCCGCGTGAAGCCTTTACCGCGTCGGCGCCGCTGACCTTCGGCGTCGAACTGGAACTGCAGCTGGTCAGCCTGTCCGACTTCGACCTGACCCCGGCCAGCGTCGATCTGCTGCACCTGTTGAAGCGCAAGCCCTTCCCCGGCAACGTGGTGCCCGAGATCACCGAGAGCATGATCGAGATTAATTCCAGCGTCCGCGCGCGCTACCCGGCGCTGCTGGCCGAATTGAAAGCCATCCGCGACACCCTGGTCGCCGCCGGCGACGTACTGAACATCGGCATCGCCGGCGGCGGTACCCACCCCTTCCAGCAATGGGCCGAGCAGCGCATCTCATCCAAGCCGCGCTACCAGGAACTGTCGGCGCTGTACGGCTACCTGGCCAAGCAGTTCACGGTGTTCGGCCAGCACGTGCACATCGGCTGCGCCAGCGGCGACGATGCGCTGTATCTGCTGCATGCGCTGGGCCGCTACATCCCGCACTTCGTCGCGCTGTCCAGTTCCTCGCCCTTCGTGCAGGACGTCGATTCCGGCTTCGATTCGGCGCGCCTGAATGCCGTGATGGCCTTCCCCTTGAGCGGCCGCGCGCCCTTCCTGCTGCGCTGGGACGACTTCGCCGGCGTCTATTTCGCCAAGATGGAACGCACCGGCATCATCAAGAGCATGAAGGATTTTTACTGGGACCTGCGGCCAAAACCGGAATACGGCACGATCGAGCTGCGCGTGTGCGACACGCCGCTCACGGTGGAGCGCGCGGCGGCACTGGCGGCCTACCTGCAGGCGCTGTGCCGCCACCTGCTGCAGCGGCGCGATGCCGGCGCCATCGACGAGGCGCCGCTGGAAGACGATTACCTGGTCTACAACTACAACCGCTTCCAGGCCAGCCGCTTCGGCCTCGATGGCGTGATCACGCATCCGAAAACCTACGCGCAACTCCCGCTGCGCGAGGACATACTGGCCACGCTGGCCCTGATGGCGCCGCAAGCCGAGGTGCTGGACAGCCGTGAGGCGCTGGCCCACCTGGCGGCGGCGGTGGCGGACGGCAGCGACGCGTCCTGGCTGCGCGGCCAGTACCGGCGCCAGGGTTCGGCCGAAGGCATGGTGGATGCCGCGATCGGGCGCTTTCGCGGCGGGCATCCGGGGACGTGAAGTCTAGCCGTGCACGCGCAGCCGGTAATCGCGGAACATGCCCTGCCGTCCCATGGCTTGCGCCAGCGCTGTACGGCGGCGGCGTCGCGCCAGAACGACAGCGACAGGATGCGTCCAGGCCGCGCCAGCGACTCGAAGCGTTCGACCGAGATGAAGCCATCGACGCCATCCAGCTCGGTGCGCAGCGCCGCTGCAGTATCCAGATAGGCCTTGCGCTGCGTCGGGTCGCGTACTGGTCTTCAGCGCCGGCGGAGAAGCGGCGCGGCACGCCTCGCTGAACTGACTCAGGCAGCGGCCGGGGCGACTTCCGGCCTGGTCCCGGCCTGACGCAGGAAACGGGCCAGCAGCGGGCGCTTGACCGGCACTGGCGCCGGCAGCGCGCTGTCGACCAAACTGGCCCACTTGGCGCCAAGCTGCTCGCAAGTGGCGCGCAGCACCGGGTCGGCTTCGGCCGAGCGCGCCAGCGCGTTCAGGTGGCGCTCGATCACCGAAGCCAGTTTCACGCAGGGCGCATCGCGCTTGCGGGCGCCGCTGGCCCCGCTGTTGAGCGCGCTGTTGATCGTGTAGTGCGACATCAGATGCAACAGCGCCGCCACCAGCACCGCGTGCTGGGCACGGGGCGAGCTCGGCATAGTCAATTCGTCCAGCAAATCTTCATCCATTACACTCTCCTCGGTTTAGCACTATCGTTTATGAGAATGATTCTCATTCAGATTATGATGAACCGGCATGCACAAGGCAAGCGAAATTCGATTCCCATGCGATGTAAAGCAGACGCTCAGGCAGGCGGCACTTCGGCAAGGCTGTAATAGACCGGCTTGCCGAGCCGGCGCGCGGTGGCGGCCATCAATTCTGCGCCGCCCGATACGCCCGGAATACGCAGCACCGCGTCGCAGCGCGCCAGCAGGCGCTGCGCATGGGGATGGAACACGGCCTCGAAGACGGCGTCGCCGGCCTGGCTCGAGCCGGCCAGGCGCGCGGTCGGCAGCGCCAGCCACTCGCCCAGCAGCGGCAGGTGGCCCGCATGGTACAGGGGCTCGACAAAGGCTTCCATGGCGGCGACGTTGCGCGCGATGCGGTCCGGATCGTCGGCGCTGCCCGAGCGATAGGGGCCGGCGATCAGGATCATCAGGCCCGGAGAAGCTGGCGACGGCGTCGCCCTACCGGGTGGTGGGGCTGTCCGAAATCAGCGGGATGGTGGTGGCGGGGGATACGGCCGAGGAGGTGGTGCGGCCGTATCGGGAGTTGGGCATTGCTTTGACGTTTGCCTAAAGCCGCGTTTCCCGCGCCGCCCTTAAAAACTCATCCAGCACCGGCGTGCAATCCAGCAACTCCCCGCCACCGGCGCGGTGGAATTCCGGATGCCACTGCAGCCCCATCACGAAAGGCGCGCGCTGGTAGCGGATCGCTTCGATCACGCCGTCCGGCTCCGACATCGCCTCGACGTGGATATCGCGGCCCAGGTCCTTGACCGCCTGGTGGTGGATCGAATTCACCACCGCCCGCTCGCGCTTGGGGAAGATCTTCTTCAGCGACGAGCCGTTCGGGAACACGATCGCATGGCGGTGGGCGTCGTAGAGGTCGTGCACGTGGGGCTGGGCGTCGGGCCGGGCGGTCGCCACGTCCTGGTACAGGGTGCCGCCGAAGCCGACGTTGATCAACTGGCAGCCGCGGCAGATCCCCAGCACCGGCTTGCCGGCGTCGACGAATTCGTGCAGCAGCTCGAGCTCGTACACGTCGCGCGCGCGGTCGCCGCTCCATTCGGGCCGGGTAGGGCTTTCCGAATAGGTCATCGGCGAGACGTCGGCGCCGCCCTGCAGCACCAGGCCGTCCAGGTGGCGCGCATAGTGGCGCAGCGTGATGTTGCTGGGATGGAGCAGGCCGTTGGTATTCACGGTCGGGATCATGAACACCAGCACGTCGCGCGACATCACCCATTGCGCGATCGACTCTTCCAGGTATTGCAGGTTCTTGCTGCGCAAACCAGTGGCGCCCGGTTCCGGATGGTAGATGCGGGCGGAGACGCCGATGAGCAGCGTGCGCCGCATGAAGTCGCGGTTGAAGCGGTCGCTCAAGGCACGCCAGCGCGAGCGCAGCACGCGCCCGGCCAGGTTCAGGGGTGTGTCGCCAGTGCGGAGGTAGCGCGATGAGCCTCCCCTGGCGCGCCGGTCCGGCACCCGCGGGGGGCCTGAAGGCCCCTCCTGCGCGGGACCGGGCATGTCGCGCTTCTCGTTGTCTTCTGCCATGTTTCAACTATAGTCTGGCCGCAGCCACCTGTAACATCCAGGCGCGAAAAAAAATGACGAATTGTCATGTCGGACCTTACTTTCGTTGTCAATTGACACTTTGACCTTGCAAACTTAGCGTCCAGACGCAAGAATACTGTATATATAAACAGTAGCTTTGCATTTTCCCTCTTTCCAAATCGCGCATTCCGATTGAAACTGCTGCCTTCGCGGCTTTTTTGAAGTTTATATTTCCGCGCGACAAGATAGAATGCGCAAGCATTCGACTTAAACCAGATCAGCATGGCCACCAAGAAAAACGCAACCGACTACAGCGAATCATCCATCCGCGTCCTGAAGGGACTCGAGCCCGTCAAGCAGCGTCCGGGCATGTACACCCGCACCGAGAATCCGCTGCACATCATCCAGGAAGTGATCGACAACGCCTCGGACGAAGCGCTGGGCGGCCACTGCAAGAACATCGGCGTGACGGTGAACGGCGACGGCTCGATCACGGTCGAGGACGACGGCCGTGGCATCCCGGTCGGCATCCACCCGGAAGAAGGCGTGTCCACGGTGGAGATCGTGTTCACCCGCCTGCACGCGGGCGGCAAGTTCGACAAGAGCTCGGGCGGCGCCTATGCGTTCTCGGGCGGTCTGCACGGGGTCGGCGTGTCGGTGACCAATGCGCTGTCGAAGCGCCTGGAAATTACCGTCTGGCGCAAGGACGAACAAGGCAACGGCGTGCACAACCTGGTGTTTGCCGGCGGCGACGTCATCGAACCCCTCACCTCGGCACCGCCCGAACGCGGTGGCAAGAAGAACGGCACCCGCGTTACTGCCTGGCCGGACGGCAAATATTTTGATTCGCCCAACATCCCGATGGCCGAGCTGCAGCGCCTGCTGCGCTCGAAGGCCGTGCTGCTGCCGGGCGTCACCGTTACCCTCACCAACGGCAAGACCGGCGACGTCCAGACCTGGCGCTACGACGAGGGCCTGCGCGGTTACCTGACCGAAGCACTGGCGCAGCACACCGACGGCGAGACCGTGATCCCGCTGTTCGAAGGCGCCCAGTACGCCGCCGCCGGCGACGAAGGTTTCGCCGAGGGCGAAGGCGCGGCCTGGGTCGTGGCCTGGACCGAAGCCGGCGCCGTGGTGCGCGAATCCTACGTCAACCTGATCCCGACCGTCAGCGGCGGCACCCACGAATCCGGCCTGCGCGACGGTCTGTTCGGCGCCGTGAAGAGCTTCGTCGAGATGCACTCGCTGCTGCCGAAGGGCGTCAAGCTGCTGCCGGAAGACGTGTTCGCACGCGTCTCCTTCGTGCTGTCGGCCAAGGTGCTGGACCCGCAATTCCAGGGCCAGACCAAGGAACGCCTGAACTCGCGCGACGCCGTGAAACTGGTGTCGACCTTCACCCGTCCGCCGCTGGAGTTGTGGCTGAACCAGCACGTCGATTACGGGCGCAAGCTGGCCGAGCTGGTCATCAAGCAGGCGCAATCCCGCCTGCGCTCGCTGCAGAAGGTCGAGAAGAAGAAATCCTCGGGCGTGGCCGTCCTGCCGGGCAAGCTGACCGATTGCGAATCGAGCGACATCACCCGCAACGAACTGTTCCTGGTCGAGGGCGACTCGGCCGGCGGCTCGGCGAAGATGGGCCGCGACAAGGAATTCCAGGCCATCCTGCCGCTGCGGGGCAAGGTGCTGAACACCTGGGAAACCGACCGCGACCGCCTGTTCGCCAACAATGAGATCCACGACATCGCGGTGGCGATCGGCGTCGACCCGCACGGCCAGGACGACAATCCGGACATCTCCGGTCTGCGCTACGGCAAGATCTGCATCCTGTCCGATGCGGACGTCGACGGCTCGCACATCCAGGTGCTCCTGCTGACCCTGTTCTTCAAGCACTTCCCTGCCCTGTTCAGGAATGGCCACGTCTGCGTGGCACGCCCGCCGCTGTACCGCGTCGACGTGCCGGCACGCGGCAAGAAGCCGATCCAGAAGCTGTACGCGCTGGACGACGGCGAACTGCTGGCGATCGAGGACAAGCTGAAAAAAGAAGGCCTGAAGGAAGGCGTGTGGAGCATCTCGCGCTTCAAGGGCCTGGGCGAGATGAACGCCGAACAGCTGTGGGAAACCACGATGAATCCGGATACGCGGCGCTTGCTGCCGGTGGCGTTTGGCGACTACAACCTGGCCGAGTCGTCGGCGCGTTTCAACATGCTGATGGGTAAGGGCGAGGCTGCTGCGCGGCGTGCCTGGCTGGAAGAGCATGGTAATGAGACCGAGGCGGATATCTGATGCGCGTAACGCGTGTGCAGCCCGAACCGAACGAACAAAGAACATGACCCAAGCAAACCTCTTCGAACAACAAAATCCCCCCGCGGGCGGTGACGGCAACGACGCCGAAACGCTCACCCTCTCCACCTTCGCCGAGCGCGCCTACCTCGACTACGCGGTCTCGGTGGTGAAAGGCCGCGCCCTGCCCGACGTGGCCGACGGCCAGAAGCCGGTGCAGCGCCGCATCCTGTACTCGATGAACGAACTCGGCCTGAGTTCGACCGCGAAGCCGCGCAAGTCCGCGACCGTGGTCGGCGACGTGCTCGGTAAATTGCACCCGCACGGCGACCAGTCGGTCTACGACGCGCTGGTGCGCATGGCCCAGGACTTTTCGCTGCGCTACCCGCTGATCGACGGCCAGGGCAACTTCGGCTCGCGCGACGGCGACGGCGCGGCGGCGATGCGTTATACCGAAGCGCGCCTGACGCCCGTTTCTCGCCTGCTGCTCGACGAAATCGACATGGGCACCGTCGACTTCCAGCCGAACTACGACGGCTCCAGCGACGAGCCGCGCACCCTGCCGGCGCGCCTGCCGATGCTGCTGCTGAACGGCGCGTCCGGCATCGCGGTCGGCATGGCCACCGAGATCCCTTCGCACAACCTGCGTGAAGTGGCGGCGGCGGCGGTGGCGATGATCCGCAACCCGAAGATCACCCACGCCGAGCTGATGACGCTGATCCAGGGCCCGGACTATCCGGGCGGCGCCCAGATCATCACCCCGGCCTCGAACATCGCCGACATCTACACCTCGGGCCGCGGCTCGCTGAAGGTGCGCGCGCGCTGGAAGATCGAAGAACTGGCGCGTGGCCAGTGGCAGGCCGTGGTCAACGAACTGCCGCCGGGCGTCTCCAGCCAGCGCGTGCTGGAAGAGATCGAAGAACTGACCAACCCGAAGATCAAGGTCGGCAAGAAGACCCTGCTGCCCGAACAGCTGGCGCTGAAGCAGACCATCCTCGGCGCGCTGGATACGGTGCGCGACGAATCCGGCCGCGAGGCGCCGGTGCGCCTGGTGTTCGAGCCGAAGTCGAAGAACCAGGACCAGGGCGAGTTCATGCTGATGCTGCTGGCGCACACCTCGCTGGAAAGCTCGGCCCCGATCAACCTGGTGATGATCGGCGGCGACGGCCGCCCGCGCCAGAAGGGCCTGAGCGAGATCCTGCAGGAATGGATCGACTACCGCTTCGTGACGGTTCGTCGCCGTACCGAATTCAGGCTGGGCAAGGTCAACGACCGCATCCATATCCTGGAAGGCCGTGAGACCGTACTGCTGAACATCGACAAAGTCATCGCCATCATCCGCAATTCGGACGATCCGAAGGCCGCGCTGATGCTTGAATTCCGCCTGTCCGAGCGCCAGGCCGAGGACATCCTCGAGATCCGCCTGCGCCAGCTGGCGCGCCTGGAAGCGATCAAGATCCAGCAAGAACTGGCCGAACTACGCGGCGAAAAGGAAAAGCTGGAAGACATCCTGAACAACCCGTCGACCATGAAACGCCTGATCATCCGCGAGATCGAAGCGGACGCCAAGCAGTACGGCGACGACCGGCGCACCCTGATCGAAGAAGCGCAGAAGGCCGTGCTGGAGCAAAAGATCATCGACGAGCCGGTCACCGTGATCGTTTCCGAGAAGGGCTGGGTGCGTGCGCGCACCGGCATCGGCCACGATCCGGCGCAATTTACCTTCAAGGCCGGCGACTCGCTCGGCTACGCCTTCGAGTGCCGCACCGTCGACACCCTGCTGTGCATCGGCGACAACGGCAAGGCCTATTCGGTGCCGGTGGTGGCGCTGCCGGGGGCGCGTGGCGACGGCGTGCCGATCACCACGCTGGTCGATCTGTCGGGCGGCGGGACTACGCCGTCCGCTCGCATCCTGTACTACTTTGCCGGCAATGCCGACACGCGCCTGCTGCTGTCCACCAGCACCGGCTTCGGCTTCATCGCCAAGGCTGGCGACATGGTCACGCGCCTGAAGGGCGGTAAATCCTTCATCACGCTGGACGAGGGCGCCGTGCCGCTGGCCCCGCGCGTGGTGACGGACAATGCCGGCGCCATCGCCTGCCTGTCCGAGAAGGGCCGCGTACTTGTGTTCGGCGTCGACGAGATGAAGGTGCTGACCAACGGCGGCCGCGGCGTCACGCTGATGGAACTGGAACCGAAGGAAACCCTGCTGGCCGCCCAGCCGATCAGCCCGCGCGGCGTGAACGTGGTGGGCACCTGGGCCGGCGACAAGCCGCGTACCGTGGAACTGTTCGGCGTCGGCCTGGAGCCGCACTACGGCAAGCGCGCCAAGAAAGGCAAGCCCTTGAGTGCCAAGCTCAAAGCCAAGGATCTGGCGATGCGGCACACCGACGGGCAGTAAGTCCAGGGTGGGCACAGGGTGCCCACCCCAGGTTCATGGCGCGAAAAAAAAACGGACCCGATCGGGTCCGTTTTTATTGGAAGCAGCCAAATTATTTGGCAGCGTCCTTATGCGCTTCAGCGGTCGCTTCAGCACGCTTTTCGCTTGCCTTGGCCGAAGCCTTGGCCTTGTCGGCGTTGGCGTCGACGATTTTCTTCTGGGCTTTTTCGTCAGCCTTGATCGCGGTTTTCTGCGCGTCGTAGTTGGCGTCGGCGATTTTCTTCTCGGCCTTGGCCGATGCCTTGGCCTGGTCTTCCGGATCGGCCTTCGCTACTTTTTCCTGAGCGTCAGCGATTTTCTTGTCGGCTTTTTGCTGGGCCTTGGCTTTCTTTTCGCTGGCTTTGGTGCTGGCTTTGTTGATCTTTTCGTCTTGCTTGGCGACTTCCTTGGCTTCTTTCTGGTCGGCCTTGGCGATGTCCTTGTCGGCGCCGGCGTTGCCGGTGGCGGTGGTGCCGGCGGTGCCGCTCATGCCCGACTGCACGGCAGGGGCGGTTTGTGCGTAGACCGAAGTGGCGAACAGGCCGGCGATCAGGGTGGCGAGCAGTTTGTTCATGGTATTTCTCCTTGTCGTTGATTAGAGTGGGGCGGCGTGGGCGCCTTTGTTTTTGTTCTTGCTACGTGTCCAGAATAGGCTTGCACCTGCTGAGCTTCTGTTCGCCACCGCACGCTGCCTGTAGGAAAAATGTTAAACTTGTGACAAAACTTTTCAGCGGTTTTCGCCGCTGCCACCGGCCGCACGTTCCGCCGATTTACGCTCCGATTTGTCTTTTGCCTTGGAACGTTGCTCGATGCCGGCCTCTGCCGAATCCGCCGTCTTCATGCGCGAACCCACCGGTTCGGTGACTTTGGTCGTGTTCGACTTGCGCACTTCCTTCTCGGCCTTGGTGCCGGCCTTGCCGCGGCCGCCCGTGGCTTTGGCATCGGCTTCCTTGCTGCTCGGCGCCGTGGTGTTGGTGGCCTGGGCATTGACGTTATCCGATTTGCCCGGCGCAACGCCGATCACCGAGGTGCTCTTGGCCGTGACCTTGCCGGCACTGTTGACGCCTGCCGCTTCCTGGCCCATGGCGCTGTGGGCGGAACCGGTGTTGGCGCCGCCGTCGGTGCGCAGCCCGGTGCCCGAGACGCCAGAGGCGGTCGAGTTGTTGCCGCTGACAGCCTGGCCGATCGGCGCCGAGTTGGCACTGCTGTGGCGTTGCGATTCCGGTTGCGGCTTGCTCTGGGTCTGAGCCTGGGCGGATGCGGCCAGCAGGCCGGCGATCAGGGTGGCGATGAGTTTATTCATGATGGATCCCGTTTCATATGGAGGAGATGGCTGTATTCCGGCCACGCTGTAGCCGGAACACTCTTGATCTGAGTATGAAACGAGCATAGGAGGCAGGCGTCTCCCAATCTGTTCGGCAGCGCACCCTGAGTCGCGTTGCAGAAAAACTATTTATTTCGCAGGCAAGGCGTACAGGTCGATGATCTCGCTGATGCCGTCGCGGCATACCGGACAGAACTGCTCGCTGCGGTCGAACATGATGCATTGCATCGCCGGGCGGTAGTAGCCGCTGGCTTCGTAATTGGCGCCCTCGAAGGCGCCGATGGCATTGCGGTACTGCGCTTTCTCGAACAGTCCGCGGGTGCGCGCCAGGTCTTCGCGGAACAGGGCGCTCATCTCGGACTCGGGCCGGTTGGCGGTGCGCAAATCTGCACGGCGCTTCTGGTAGGCGCGCGATTCGGCTTCGTAGACGGTCTTCGGCCACGGCGTAGGCAAGGGCGTGCCGGCCTGCACGTGCTGTTTCCACTTGAGCCTGGCCGGATCGCGCAGCGCGGTCACGTTCGGCTCCCACGGCTCCAAGCGCGCCCCGCTCGACTGGTAAGCCACCGGCGAGGTGTAGTACTCGTCGGCCAGGCCGGCGAAGTGGTGGCCGAACTCGTGCACGAACAGGTAATTGGCCCAGTCGTTGCCCGCCGCGGCGGTGCTGAACTGCCCGAAGATGCCGCCTCCGCCGTAGGTGTCGTTGTTGACCAGGATCTCGATGAATTCGTAGGGCGCGTATTGGGCGATGTCGCGCAACGCGCGGTTGTCCAGGGTCAGCACATAGCGCTCGCTGCCGAAGATGTCGTAGCGAGTGCCAAGCGCGGACGCGTGGTGGGCGCCGGTCGACGGCCGCGAAATGCCCGATTCCCCGGTCGGCACCGCCATCGCCCATACATTGAAATCGCGGGCGCGTTCCTTGAACGGCGACACGGTGAACAGGTGGGCCGACAGGCGGCGGGCATCCGCTTCGAACTTTTTCATCTCGGCCCGGGTGTAGCCGTCGCCCAGGATCAGCAAATCGACCTTCTGCGGCGACGGACCGTTCACGATAATCGGGATCGGCTGCGCCAGGGCCGGCGCCTGCTTGCGCACCACGTCCTCGGCGTTGGGATCGACCTCGATGCTCCAGGCCACCGAAAATTGGTTGCGCTCGTCGCGCTTCAGGATGCGCACGCGCACCGGCTGCTCGAACTTCGGAAAGCGTACCGATTCATGGAAGCCGCGGCTGATCTTGCCGGCTTCCTCGGTGCTCTTCCATTCGCCGAACACGGTCGAGAAATCGCGAGAGTACAGCACATCGCCAGTCTTCCCATCTGCCACCTCGACGCGGTTGTTGCCGCGGTTGGTGTCATCGAAGCGTTGCGCCATGTTGCCCGGCCAGGGCAGCGGCTCGATCAGCACGCGCTCGAGGGCATACTGCTCGCCCAGGGCGTTGCCGCTGTGGGTGTAGTCGAGGCGGACCGTGGCAGGCTGCTGCGCCTGGACGGCGCCGGCCAGCAGCAGCGCCGCGGCGGCGGACAGGCGGGACATGAATCGAAGCATGGGTGTTCCTTGCGATGGGCTTGAGCCCATGCATTGTAATCCGGCCATGCCGCCGGACAAGCAGGGATGTCCGCCGCTCGATGCGACAAGCCCCCGACGAAGGCTATTTGTACTGGTACAAAGGCCGGCGAATCAGGATCGGCCGGATGTCGAGCCGCACGTTGTAGATCGAATAGGCATCGGTGGAGGCCGACTGGTAACCGACGCTGTCCCCGGCGCGGGTGAAGCGGAACTCGAAGCCGAGGTCGGGCTGCACGCCGCTCGGGCTGCCGAGGGTGATGCCGATGGCTTCCGGCTGGTCGCTGTCGATCAGCTTGCTCATCAGATCGACCACCGTGCTGTTGCCGAGGATGTCGGCGGTGAACAGCGGCTCGCGATAATAGGGGCGCGCGGCATCGATCTTGCCATCGGCCTTGTCCTCGGACGGCGTGAACGCATGAGTAGCGATATTGAAGCGGTCGCCGTTGTCGAGGTAACTCACACGTACATTGCTGACGTTGAAGGCACCGTCGTGCACGGTGGCATCGGCAAGGTCGAGCACCAGCGCGCCCTTGTAGCCGATCACCTCGACGTCGCGGTTGGGCAGCACCACCATGGCGCTGTCCTCGTCGATGCCCAGTCCCAGCTTATACCCCTTGGCCAGCATGGCCGGCAGCATGCGCGCAAAGCGGCCGCGCACCAGCAGGTGCTGGTCGACGAACACGTCCTTGCCGATGAAGCCGAGCCCGTCGGCAAGCTCCTGCCCTTCCGCCACGCCCAGCTTGAGGGTGGCCAGCACCGTGCGCGGGCGGCCGAACATGGTGCTGCTCATGATGGCGGCGCCGGCGCTGGACCCGGCGACCACGCCGCCGGCGCGGTACATGTCCCATACCGCCTCGAGCACGCGGGTGCGGCTGCCGTCTTCGTGCACGAGCGCGCGCGTGATGCGGCTCTGGTCGCCGCCGGCGAAGAACACGCCGTTGGCGCTGCGCACGGCCTGCGCCAGCTGCGGGTCGTCGGCCGCGGCCTGGTAGTCGCTGCCGGCCAGCTTGACGGCCACCGGCACGAAGAAGGCGCGCGCCCCGTATTTGTTGAAGACCTCGACCAGGCTCTTGCCCGAGCGTTCGGGATAGCCCGAGGCCGACGCGAACACGGCGATGCGGGCGCCCTTGCCCCCGGCCTGCTGGATGATGCGTTCCCACACCGCGCCGTTGCTGGGCCGCAGGTTGCCGCCGATGATGACGAGCGAACCCTTGGGCAAGGGCGCGTCGTCAGCCTGGGCAGGCCGGGCGACGCACAAGATCAGGACAGAGAAGACAGACAGCAGACGGACAATATGGCGAACGGCAGAGCGGAACATGTGATTCCTTCCCAACAGAGAACGCAAACCGATGGATCAAAGACGATCAGCTAAGCGTAATTGTAGGGTACTGCCGGCGCTTTGACCGAAACTCGATCACGACGCTGCCCGTTGTTTTTTTACGGCGCTCGCGCCGCTGCCGCCCCGGGCACTCAGGACAAATACAGTTTGGGCTGGAAACGTTCCATGATGGTCTCCGGGCGCTTGGGCGCCGAGAAGCCGAAGCGTTCGAACAGGCTGTGGGCATCGGTGGTGTTGACCGTGAAACGGCGCAAGCCTTGCAGGCTCGGATGTTCGATGACCATGCGGATCAGTTGCTTGGCATAGCCCTGAGCGCGGAATTCCGGGATGACGAACACGTCTTCCAGCTGGGCAGCGGTGGCATAGTCGGTGACCACGCGCGCGAACGCGATCTGGCGGCCATCGATATAGCCGCCAAAGCACAGGGAATTCTCGATCGAGCTTTCGACGACGCTGAGGGAAATGCCGACAGCCCAGGTCGAATGCTCGCTCAGGAAGCGATAAATCATCGGCACGTCGAGCCGGGTACGGTCGGTGCTGACCTGGAAGCTTGAGTCGTTAGTCGTTGGAATCATGGAGCGCCAAACCGTCGAATCTGGTAAAAAAGCTAATTCTAGCGCCGATCCCCGAAGGCCGGACGATTCGCCCAATCGTGCGGGGCCCACTCATTGGTCCACCCGCTGGCAGGCAGCGCGCGTGCGCAGTTTATAATCTGGAAATCCAATCCGGGCAATCGCAGGGTTTGCCCCAACCATCGTCCTCCATCATGACTTCACAATTCGACAAAAAAGCGGAAGCCTGGTCGGCCCGCTTCTCCGAACCCGTCTCGGACCTCGTCAAGCGCTACACCGCCTCGGTCTTCTTCGACAAGCGCCTGGCCCTGTTCGACATCCAGGGTTCGCTCGCCCACGCCGAGATGCTGGCGGCGCAAGGCATCATCAGTGCCGAAGACCGTGCCGAGATCGAGCGCGGCATGGCCCAGATCAAGGGCGAGATCGAAGCCGGCCAGTTCGAATGGCTGCTCGATCTGGAGGACGTGCACCTGAACATCGAAAAACGCCTGACCGAATTGGTCGGCGATGCCGGCAAGCGCCTGCATACCGGACGCTCCCGCAACGACCAGGTGGCCACCGACATCCGCCTCTACATGCGCGCCGCCATCGACGATGTCCTCGTCCGCCTGAAAAGCCTGCGCGCTGCCCTCACCGACCTGGCTGAGCAGCACGCCGGCACCATCATGCCGGGCTTTACGCACCTGCAGGTGGCGCAGCCAGTGACCTTCGGCCACCACCTGCTGGCCTATGTCGAGATGTTCGGCCGCGACGCCGAGCGCATGGCCGACACGCGCCGCCGCGTGAACCGCCTGCCGCTGGGTGCCGCCGCCCTGGCGGGCACCACCTTCCCGATCGACCGCCTGCGCGTGGCGAAGACGCTCGGCTTCGACGACGTCAGCCACAACTCGCTCGATGCCGTGTCTGATCGCGATTTCGCGATCGAGTTCACCGCAGCTGCGTCGATCTTGATGATGCACATCTCGCGCATGTCGGAAGAGCTGGTCACGTGGATGAGCCCGCGCATCGGCTTCATCGACATCGCCGACCGCTTCTGCACCGGCTCGTCGATCATGCCGCAAAAGAAAAATCCGGACGTGCCGGAACTGGCGCGCGGCAAGACCGGCCGCGTCTACGGCCACCTGATGGGCTTGCTGACCCTGATGAAGGGCCAGCCGCTGGCCTACAACAAGGACAACCAGGAAGACAAGGAGCCGCTGTTCGACACCGTCGACACCGTGCTCGACACGCTGCGCATCTTCACCGACATGGCCGGCGGCATCACCGTGAAGGCGGAAAACATGCGCGCCGCCGCCCTGCAGGGCTATGCCACCGCGACCGACCTGGCCGACTACCTGGTCAAGAAGGGCCTGCCCTTCCGCGATGCCCACGAAGCCGTGGCGCACGCGGTGCGCGCCTGCGACGATGCCGGCTGCGATTTGTCCGAGATGGCGCTCGAGCGCCTGCGCGAATTCTCGCCGCTGATCGGGCAGGACGTGTTCGCGGTGCTGACGCTGGAAGGTTCGGTGGCGGCGCGCGACCACGTAGGCGGTACCGCGCCGAACCAGGTGCGCAAGGCGATTGCGCGCGTGCGCGCCCAGCTCGGCGAATAAGCCGCCTCACCGGATACGTTGCCTCAGCGGATACACCACCTCAGCGGATACGCCGCCCCGTGCAGGGGCCTGGAGCATGCTCCAGGCCCCTGCACGGGGCTTTTTTTACGACCGCTTTTTTTCCTCAGAACCGGTACACCGCCCCGACGTTGACGAAGCGTCCAACCGCGCCCGCCGAATGCAGCGACAGGTTGTAGGGATAGCCGCTGCCGTAGGTGCTGACGTCGGCCGGCGGCTGGCGGTTGAACATGTTGCGCACCGACGCATGCAAGGTCCACTGGCTGGTCATCTTGTAGTTGACGGTCAGGTCGGTCTGCATGAAGGAGCCGACGCGGCAGAAGTTCTGCGGCACGTCCCCACTCGGGAAGACGCCGTTCACGGCCGCCCCTTCTTCGCAGGTGGTCTGGCCCTGGGTCGGATCGGTCAGGTCGTAGCCCTTGACCCAGTGCAGCGTGGTGGTCGCTTCCCACGGACCGCGTTCCAGGCCGAGCTCGAACTGCGCGCGGTCCTTCGGGTTGGCGGTGTCGGCGCCGATGCCGGACGGGCCATGGCCGCCGGCCAGTTCATACTCCTGCCCGCCGATCGTCATCGTGTAGCCGAAGGCGTGCGCGTACTGGAAGTCGGCGCGCAGGCGGCCGTAGCTGCCCAGGTTCCAGCGGTAGCGGGTGTCGAGTTCGACGCCGCGGGTGCGGGTGCTGTTGGCATTGATCGGGGTCGCCGGGTAGTAGGCGATGCGCCCGATGCCCGGGGTACAGGTCACCGTACCGCCGTTGCCGTCGGCGCAGTCGCTCGGCACCGGGGAAATGCGGACCGGCGTGCCGGACAGCGGACCGCCGACGATCTGGTCGCTGACGCGGATCTGGTACAGGTCGACCGTCGTGCTCCAGCCGCGCACCGGCTCCAGGATCACGCCAAGCGTGGCCGACACCGAGTGCTCGGGCTTGAGCTCGGGATTGGTGGTGGTCAGGCCGATCAGCGACTCGTTGCAGGAAGCGATCACGGTGCCGGCCGGATAGCGCCCGTCCGGACGGTAGCCGCCCGCACACAGCACCGGGTCGGCCTTCATGCCGACGCCGCCGGCGCTGGCCGAGTTGCCGTTTTCCGCCGGGCCGGGTGCGCGGAAGCCCTTGGCCAGGGTGCCGCGCAGCGCGAACACCTGGTTCGGCGTGAACTTGAAGGCCAGCTTCGGCGTGGTCGAATTGCCGGCCAGGCTGTAGTGGTCGTAGCGCACCGCGCCGTCGATTTCCAGGCTCTTGAGCACCGGCGCGGTGAACTCGGCATAGGCCGAGCTGACGGTTTCCGAGCCGAAGGCATAGGCGCCGTTGACGATACCGTCCGCGTTCGGCGCGGCCGGTGCCGACAGCTTGGTGTGGAAGGCGCTGAGGCCGGCGCTGACCTGCAGGTCGCCGCCGCCCAACTTCATCAGCGAACGGCCGGCACGGGCTTCGGCGAAGTCCAGCTCCGAAGTGTCGAAGGAGCGCGGGGTCTGGTAGATCGTCGCCAGGTCGGCGGCGCTGTTGCTGCCGTAGATCAGGTAGGGATTGCTGGCGCGGTTCAGCGCCGCGTTCAGTGCAGGCACGTTCAGGGCGCCATGGTTCTTGCGTTCCAGGTTGTTGCGGGTGTAGCCGAGCGCCAGGGCCAGGTCCCAGTCATGCCAGCTGCCGCTGAAGTCGGCCGCCAGGCGGTAGGCGCGCGAATCGGTGGTGATGTAGTGCTCGGGCGCGTCCGGGATCGGTCCGCGCACGATGGCCGGGACGCCGAACGGATTGCCAGGATAGCCGGCCGGGATGCGGATCGTCGGGATCGCCGAGTTCGGGATGTAGTGCGGCGCCACGCCCGACATCAGTTCGAGCTGGCTGTTGTAGGCCGACGGGAAATTCGTGATGCCCTGGTTGAGCTTGACCCGGCTCTCGAACATCGAGGCCTTGAAGTCGGCGCGCCAGTCGCCGCCCAGCTTTTGCGTGTAGCTGGCCAGGATGTTGATGTTCTCGGTCTGGGGCTGGATCTGCCTGGTCGGATCGTCCCAGGCGCAGCCGCCGGATGCCATCTGGGCATAGCTGGCGCAGGCCGTGCCCGGGAAGAAGGAAAAGGCCGCGCTGTTGTCGGCGCCGGCCACGCGCGTCACGTTCGGATTCAGCAGGTAGGGCGACAGGGCCAGCGGCGCCGTGTTCTGTGGCGTGAAGACGCCCAGCGCCTTGTTGACGCCGCCGAAGCGGCTCATGTCCAGCTCCTGCCAGACGCCCTTGTCCTTGCGCTGGGTATAGTAGATTGGATCCTGGTGCCGGTACTCGACGCTGACGTAGGCGTTGTGGCCGTCGGCGTCGAGGTCGCCGCGTCCGAAGGTCCCGGTGAAGTGCTCGGTCTTGCCGCCGCCCTCGGTGGCGATGCCCTTCTCGGCCGACAACGAGACCCCGTTGAAGTTCTTCCTCAGGATCACGTTGACGACGCCGGCCATCGCATCCGAGCCGTACACCGCGGAGGCGCCGTCCTTCAGGATCTCGATGCGTTCGACCGCTTCGAAGGGGATGTTGGAGATGTCGACGAAGGAGCGCGAACCGTCGTCGGCCAGCGGATACGAGGCCATGCGATGGCCGTCGATCAGCACCAGGGTCGCATTGTTGTTCAAGCCGCGCAGCGAGATGCCGCTGCCGCCCGCCGCGAAGCCGCCCGTGAAGTTCTGGCTCAGCGTGCCGGCGCCGTTGGCGGTCAGGTTCTGCAGCACCTCGCCGACCGAGGTGTAGCCGGAATTGCGCAAGTCGCGCGCATTCAGCACCTGGACCGGACTGGGCGTTTCGCCATCCGCGCGGCGGATGTAGGAGCCGGTGATCTCGACCCGCTGCACGCCATTCGACGGCAGCGCGTCGGTTTGTGGATCGCTCGGCCGCTGCTGGGCCAGCGCCGCCGGGACGACGACGGCGGAAAACGCGCCGGCCGCCACCAGGTGGCCTATCGCACGCGGCAAGAATTTCATGTGACTGGACATGCTCTCTCCTTGGGTACCTGCTGTTGTGGCTGTATGTGCGCTCTTCTTTTTTACTGTAGTGACGCAAAATTTCTTGTGTCAAACAAAATCTGCAAATCGCCGCGTGTTCACCGATTTGTCACGAAACAATGTTCTTTGGAACGATTTAAATTGACACACGCATGCACGGCGCCTAGGTTCTGATGGGTTCAAAGGAGAGTTGCCCATGTCCCGCATCCCGTTTGTCCGCGCCGCTCTGTGTACGTCGATCGTCCTGGCCACCGCTTTTGCATCCGCTTCCACCGCCACGTGGGCCGCGCCGGCACCCGCCCAGGCCCCGTTTTCGTTTGCCGCCGCGCCGGGGCACCTGCCCAAGAACGTGGTCCCGCTGGACTACCGGATCGCGATCGTGCCGGACGTGGCCAGGCGCACGCTCCGCGGCACCGGATCGATCGACCTGCGCTTCGACGAAGCCACCGACACCATCCAATTCAACGCCATCGACATGCGCTTCACGAACGTGCGCCTGGACGGCAAGCCGGTGAAGCAGCTCAGCATCGATGCCAAACGCGAGATCGTCACGGTGACGCTGGCGGCCAAGGCCCGGCCCGGGCGCCACGTGCTGGACCTGGCCTACGATGCAAAAATCGAGAGCGGCCCGCGCGGCCTGTTCGCGCAGCCCTTCCAGAAGCCCGACGGCCGCCGCGACATCCTGCTCTCGACCCAGTTCGAAGCCACCGATGCGCGCCGCATGTTCCCCTGCTGGGACGAGCCGGCCTTTCGCGCCCGCTTCACGCTGACGGCGACCGTGCCGGCAAGCTGGGCGGCGATCTCGAACATGCCGGTCAAGCGCCGCGTGGTGCATGGTGGCCTCGCCACCACCACCTTCGAGCGCTCGCCCTCGATGGCGTCCTACCTGGTCGAATTCACCGGCGGCGACATGGCCGCCATCGGCACCCGTGCCGGCGACACCGCGATCCAGGTCTGGGCCGTGCGCGGCCAGGAGCAGAACGGCAGGCAGGCGCTGGAAGACGCACGCACCATCCTGCTCGACTACAACGATTACTTCGGCGTGGCCTTCCCGCTGCCCAAGCTGGATGCGATCGCCGTGCCCGGCGGCTTCCAGGGCGCCATGGAAAACTGGGGCGCGATCACCTACAACGACCAGACCCTGCTGCTCACGCCCGCATCCACGATCGACAACCGCCAGCTGGTGTTCAGCATTTCGGCGCACGAGATGGCGCACCAGTGGTTCGGCGACCTGGTGACGATGGGCTGGTGGGACGACATCTGGCTCAACGAAAGTTTTGCCTCCTGGGCCGCCGCGAAGGAAACCGACAAGCGCAACCCGGACTGGCGGGTGCGCGAAGCCGAGGACGCCGGCAAGGAAGCCGCGATGCGGGTCGACGCGCGCCTGGCTTCGCGCGCCGTGCATTACCCGGTCGAGAACGAACTCGAGCCGCAGAACAATGCGGACCCGCTGATCATCTACAACAAGGGCCAGGCGGTGCTGCGCATGTTTGAAGCCTACATCGGCCCGGAGCGCTTCCGCGAGGGCATCCGCGCCTACATGAAGGCCCGCCAGTATGCGAATGCAACCAGCACCGACCTGTGGAATGCGCTGGGCGCGGCGAGCGGCCAGGACATCGGCGGCCTGGCGCGCGACTGGATCGAGCAGCCCGGCTTTCCGCTGGTTGCCGCGCATGCCGAATGCGACGCCGCCGGCGCCCGTACCTTGACCCTGTCGCAGTCGCGCTTCCTGCTGCAGGGAGAAGACCCGGCACGGCCGCACTGGGCCGTGCCGCTGCGCATGCGCCTCGGCGGCGCAGGATCGCAGCCGGCGCAGCCGGTCCTGCTGGAAAAGGATGGCCAGCGCGTCGCCGCCGGCCGCTGCGACCAGCCGCTGTCGCTGAACGCCGACGCCGACGGCTTCTTCCGCGTCGCCTACGACGATGCCCTGCTGGCCCTGAACACGCGCCAGTTCGCCATCCTGCCGGACGGCGACCGCATCGCCCTGCTGGACGACCAGTGGGCACTGGTGGAAAGCGGCAGGCAAGCGCTGGAGCGCTACCTGGCGCTGGCGCAGGCCATGGGCGACCGCCCCAACGAACGCGCCTGGAACCAGATCCTGGGTGCCCTCGACACGATCGAACGCGCCGAACGCGGCACGCCCGGCCACGCCGCCTTCATCGCCTGGGCGAGCGCGCTGGTCAAGCCGGTCGCCGCGCGCATGGGCGCGGCAACGGACGTGGCGCCCACCGCCGGCGTGCAGCGCCTGCGCCGCAACCTGTCCGCCCACCTGGGCGCCTGGGGCGATGCCGACGCGGTGGCGGACGCCCGCCGGCGCTTCGCCGCCTTCGTGCAGGACCGCGCCAGCCTGGCGCCGGACGAGCAGGCCGCGGTGCTGGCCGTCGTCGCCCAGCATGCCGACGCCGCCACCTTCGCGCAGCTGCATGCGGTCGCGCGGTCAGCGAAGAACGAGACCGAGGTGCGCCGCTTCTACCCGATCCTGATGCGCGTGCGCGACCCGCAACTGGCCGCGCAGGCGGCTGCGATCGCGCTCTCGCCCGAGATCCCGCCGCAGGCCGACGTGCTGCGCCTGAGCCTGGTGTTGATGCTGGCGGGCGAGCACCCGCAGCTGGCCTGGACCACCTTCACCGGGCAGCTCGACCGCCTGACCGCAGCCAATCCGGGCAACCGCCAGAACGTGCTGGCCAAGAACGTGCCCGATGCCTTCTGGGCCGGGATCCCGGCCGCGACGCTGCAGGCCTGGGTGAAAGACCATATCGACGCCGGCATGGCGGACACGCTGGCCGACAGCATGCGCACGGTGCGTTTCCGCCAGGAAGAAAAGGCGCGCCTGGTCGAGGCGGCGGACCGGATCGCCGCGCGCCGGCCCTGAGCCGCTTGCGGCTACAATCGGCTCGCCAGCAAGCAAAGGAGAGCCATGCAGCGCTACAGCAACCGCGGCGGCGAGTCCGGTGTCGTCGCCTATGACATCGACGCCGGCCAGATCATCGTCCAGTTCAGGAGTGGCGAGCGCTACCTGTACACCGAGGACAGCGCCGGTGCCGCCAATATCGCCAGGATGCAGGCGCTGGCCCGGGCCGGACAAGGCCTGGGCGCTTTCATTACCCGGCACGTGCACGACCGCTACGTCCGCAAGATCAATTCCAGGAAACTCGACTGAACAGCATGCCTCACACCACCCCGCGACTGCCGCAACTTCCCGAGCGCGACTTCGCCGCCTTCCTGTTCGACATGGACGGCACCATCCTCACCTCGATCAAGGCCGCAGAACGCGTCTGGGGCGACTGGGCCGCCGGCCACGGGCTCGACGTCGCCGCCTTCCTGCCGACCATCCACGGCAAGCGCACCGAAGAGACTGTCCGCGGCCTGGGCCTGCCCGGCGTCGATCCGGTGGCCGAAGCGGCCCGCATCACGCTGGCCGAGATCGAGGACGTGGCCGGGATCGAAGCGATCGGCGGCGCGGCCGCCTTCCTCGCCAGCCTGCCGCCGCAGCGCTGGGCCATCGTCACCTCGGCGCCGCGCAAGCTGGCCGAGGCGCGCATCGCCGCCGCCGGCCTGCCGACGCCAACGGTGCTGGTGGCCGCCGAAGACGTCGAGCGCGGCAAGCCGGCCCCCGATCCCTTCCTGCTGGGCGCGCGCAGGCTGGGCGTGGCGCCGCATGACTGCCTGGTGTTCGAGGATACGCTGGCCGGCCTCCAATCGGCGGCCTCGGCCGGCATGGCGAGCGTCGTGGTGACGACCACGCACCTGCATCCGCTCAAGACGGATGTAGTCGCGGATGCGGTGGCGGATGTCGTGGCCGTGCTCGACTATGACGAATTGCGTGCCGAGTCGCTGCCGGCAGGCGGCTTGCGCCTGCGTCACAGCTCGGCCCGCTGACCCGCCCCTGCCGAGCGCCGGGCCCCGGGCCCCGGGCCGGTCACTCGTGGCGGTAGACCCGCGGCTTCAGGGTTTCGGCATCGATGTCCAGCGGCTGGGCCGGTGCGCCCGATGCCTCCGCGGCGCCCTTCGCATACGGCGCGCCGTCGCGGTGCGTGTACTGGTCGCTGCCGCCCTCGTAGACCAGGTCGATATCGGCATAGGTGACGCGGTCTTCGCGGATGCGCGAGCCCACCACCATGAACAGTGCATTGCCCCAGCCCTTGTTGATCAGTTGATGGCCGTTCGGCCGGCCAGCCGGGAAGGCGGCGTGGTCGCCGGCGCGCATCAGGGTTTCGCCCTCGTCCGTGACCAGGGTCAGCTCGCCCGACATGACCGTGACGAACTCGTCCTCGTGCGAATGCCAGTGACGCTGCGACGACGCGGCGCCCGGCTGCAGTTCGACCAGGTTGACACCAAACTGGCTCAGCCCGCCGGCCTCGCCCAGCGCCTGGCGGCTGCGTCCATTGACGGCCTCGGCGAAGGGTTCGGGATAATCGGTGCCGGTCAGCACGGGAATGATGCTCAAGTCTAGCCTGGACATGGGACGCTGCTCCTTGTTGGTTTGTACACGTGTTTCGACCCGACTAGGATAGCGCAAGTGGCCGCCGGCACGCTGTTCCGGAGCGCATGCCTGTCCCGCATTGCGCGCCGGACGGGCTGTCCCGGCGCATGCATCGAGGACGCTCATTCACCCTGCATGACGCGATCAATCCGCCGCCTGGGTGCGCTTCTGCACCAGCGTCAGGATGTCGTAGCTGGCCACGAGTTCGTCGTGCTGGTTGGTGACCTGCACGTCCCAGGCAACCACGCCCTGGCCGCGGCCGGCGTCGTCGGACCGGTTGCGGTCGACCTTGCGCTTGCAGGTGAGGCGGGCGCGGATGGTGTCGCCAATCGCCACCGGCGCCACGAAGCGCAGGTTGTCGAGACCGTAGTTGGCCAGTACCGGCCCCGGGGCCGGCGACACGAACAAGCCCGCCGCCGCCGACAGCACGAAGTAGCCGTGGGCGATGCGCTTGCCGAACTGGGTGTCCCTGGCCGCGACCTCGTCGAAGTGCATGTAGAAATAATCGCCCGAGACGCCGCCGAAGTTGACGATGTCGGCTTCGCTGACGGTGCGGCGGTGGGTCAGCAGCGAATGGCCGATCTCCAGGTCTTCGAAATGGCGGCGGAACGGGTGCAGCTCGCTTTCCTTGACCGCGCCGCCGCGCACGTATTCGCCGGTCACGGCACCGAGCATGGTCGGCGAGCCCTGTACCGCGGCGCGCTGCAGGAAATGCTTCACGGCGCGGATGCCGCCCAGCTCCTCGCCGCCGCCGGCGCGTCCCGGACCGCCGTGCTTCAGCTGCGGCAGCGGCGAGCCGTGGCCGGTGGAGTCGACCGCCGACTCGCGTTCCAGGATGTGCACGCGGCCGTGCGTGCTTGCTGCGATCGGCACCGCGTGCGCGGCCAGCGCCGGGTCGCGCGTCACCAGGGTCGTCACCAGGCTGCCGCGGCCGCGCGCAGCCAGGTCCAGCGCCTCGTCGATGTCGCGGTAGGGCATCATGGTGCTGACCGGGCCGAAGGCTTCGATATCGTGCACGGCCTGGTTGACCATCGCGTTGCGGCACAGGATCAGCGTGGGCGAGAAGAAGGCGCCGCTGCCGCAATTGTCTCCCACCGGATTGAAGCCGTCGCGGGCACCGAACAGGATCTCGTTGCCGCGCGCGAGCATCTCGACGCGCTCGCTGACGTCGCGGTGCTGGTCTTGCGAGGCCAGCGCCCCCATGCGCACACCCTCGACCTTCGGATTGCCGACCACGATCCTGGCCAGGCGCTCGCGCAGGCGCGCACCGAGGGCATCGACGTGCTGCTCGGGCACGATCACGCGCCGGATCGCCGTGCACTTCTGGCCGGCCTTGCCGGTCATCTCGCGCGCGACTTCCTTCACGAACAGATCGAATTCCGGATCGTCGGGCGTGATGTCCGGCGCCAGGATGGCGGCGTTCAGCGAATCCGCCTCGGCCGTGAACGGCACACCCTCGCGCAGCAGATTGGCGTTGCTGCGCAGCTTGACGGCGGTATCGGCCGACCCGGTGAAGGTGACCGCATCGAAACCGGTCAGGCGGTCGAGCAAATCGCCGGTGCCGCCGATGACCAGCTGCAGCGCGCCTTCCGGCAGCAAGCCCGACTCCATCATCATCCTGACCACGGCGTGTGTCAGGTAGCTGGTGGCGGTGGCCGGCTTGGCGATGCAGGGCATGGCGGCGAGAAAACTCGGCGCGAACTTCTCGAGCAGGCCCCAGATCGGAAAATTGAAGGCATTGATGTGCACCGCGACGCCGCCGCGCGGCACCAGGATGTGGGTACCGGCAAAGCCGCCGCGCTTGCCGAGGGCGATGGCCGGGCCTTCGTGCAGCACGTTCGACGAAGGCAGCTCGCGCGATCCCATGCTGGCGTAGGCGAACAGGGTGCCGATGCCGCCTTCGACGTCGACCCAGCTGTCGGGCCGGGTCGCGCCGGTCAGGTGCGAGATCTCATACAGTTCTTCCTTGCGCTCCATCAGGTACAGGGCCAGGGCTTTCAGGCGCTGGGCGCGCTGCTGGAAGTCCGATTGCATCAGGCTGCGGATGCCGGTCCGGCGGGCGTAGGCCAGGGCTTCTTCGAAGTCGATCTTTTCCGCGTGGGTGTGGAAGATCAGCTTGTTGTCGAGGGCGCTGTGCAGGGGCTGGTGGGCTTGGCTGCCGTGCCAGCGGCCGGCGATGTGGCTTTGCAGGGTGGTGGGGGTGTGCATTTGCTTGTCTCCTCCGGTGAGGGTTATTTATTTTTAGGACGATGCGGCTCATCGAACACCAGCCGCCGCCGATCAGCCTCCACTTCCGTGAACGCCTCCACCTCGCGCATCGTCTGCATCGAGCGCAGATTCAGGTCGTGATACTGCCGCGTCCCATAACTCTTCCAGGCGATCTCTTCCTCCGTCACCGCCCGCATCACGCGCGCCGGCGCGCCCAGTACCAGGCTGCGCGGCGGGATCAGCATGCCGGCCTTGACGAAGGCGGCGGCGCCAACAATGGATTCCGCGCCGACCACGGCCTTGTCCATCACCACCGCATTCATCCCGACCATGGCATTGCGGCCGACGCGGCAGCCGTGCAGCACGGCGCCGTGGCCGATGTGGCCATCCACCTCGACGACCGTATCGTCTTCCGGAAAGCCGTGCATCACGCAGGTGTCCTGCACGTTGGCGCCCTCTTCCAGCACCAGGCGGCCGAAGTCGCCGCGTAGCGAGGCCAAGGGACCGACGTAGCAGCGCGGGCCGACGATCACATCGCCGATCAGCACCGCGCTCGGATGCACATAGGCGCTCGGATGGATGACCGGGCGCAGGCCGTCGATTTCATAGACTTTTACCATTCCAACTGCATCCTTTATTGTTTCGGGCGCTTGTCGACCACGCGCCGCGCCTTGCCGGTCAGCGAGCGCTCGATGCCCTGCGCCGGCAGCAGCCTGACCTGGGTGCTCACGCCGATATAGGTTTTGATCCGGTGCTGCAAATCGCGCCCGACCATGTCAATCGTGTCCTGGGGCAGCCCGCCCTCGCGCAGTTCGCAGTGCACCTCGAGGGCATCGAGGTAGCCGTCGCGCGTGACCACCAACTGATAATGCGGCGCCAGCGCCGGCATGCCGAGGATGAGTTCTTCGACCTGGCTCGGGAACACGTTCACGCCGCGGATGATCAGCATGTCGTCGGAGCGGCCGTTGATGCGGCCCATGCGCCGCATCGAACGCGAGGTCGGCGCCAGCAGACGCGTCAGGTCGCGCGTGCGGTAGCGGATGATGGGCAGCGCTTCCTTGCTCAAGGAAGTGAACACCAGCTCGCCCTCCGCGCCGTCGGGCAGCACCTCGCCGGTATCGGGGTCGACGATCTCGGGATAAAAATGGTCTTCCCAGATCACCGGGCCATCCTTGCTCTCGATGCATTCGCTGGCCACGCCCGGGCCCATCACTTCGGACAAGCCGTAGATATCGACCGCGTCGATGCCGGCACGTGCTTCGATTTCCCTGCGCATGGCATCGGTCCAGGGTTCGGCGCCGAAGATGCCGACCTGCAGCGAGGAGGTGGCCGGATCGATGCCCTGGCGCTGGAATTCCTCGACGATGTTCAGCATGTAGGACGGTGTGACCATGATGATCGAAGGCTGGAAGTCCTGGATCAGCTGCACCTGCTTCTCGGTCTGGCCGCCCGACATCGGCACCACGGTGCAGCCCAGGCGCTCGGCGCCGTAGTGGGCACCGAGGCCACCCGTGAACAGGCCGTAGCCGTAGGCGATGTGGACCATGTCGCCGGGGCGCCCGCCGGCGGCGCGGATCGAGCGCGCCACCACGCCCGCCCAGGTGTCGATGTCGTTTTGGGTATAGCCGACCACGGTCGGCTTGCCGGTGGTACCGCTGGACGCGTGCACGCGCACCACTTGTTCGCGCGGCACGGCGAACAGGCCGAAGGGGTAGTTGTCGCGCAGCGTCTTCTTTTCCGTGAACGGGAAGCAGGCCAGGTCGGCCAGCGTTTTCAGGTCGTCCGGATGTACGCCGGCCTCGTCGAAGGCGCGGCGGTAGTGCGGCACGTGGTCGTAGGCATGCCGCAGGCTCCACTTCAGGCGTTCCAGCTGCAGGGCCTGCAGTTCGTCGCGGCTGGCGCGCTCGATCGGCTCCAGCTCACCGGGTTGCGGGACACGTTGCACCATCTACCTCTCCTCTAGGGATGCTCGATCTCGGCCACCACACCGCTGACCCGATGCGATTTGCCGCGGAACAGCGCCAGCTTGCGCCCTTCGGCGTTGCTGACCACGACGTCGTATACGCCGGTCTTGCCGGACAGGGCCTGCTCGACCGCCTCCGCCACCAGCACGTCGCCGGCGTGGCCAGGCGCCAGGTAGTCGATCGTGCAGCCGGCGCCGACCGTATTGAAATTGTGCGAGTTGCAGGCAAAGGCAAAGGCGCTGTCCGCCAGCATGAAGATGTAGCCGCCGTGGCAGGTGCCGTGGCCGTTGAGCATGTCGGCGCGCACCGGCATCGACATGCGCGCATAGCCGGGCCGGATCGCGTCCAGCGTCATGCCAAGGGCCTGGCTGGCCGGGTCGCGTTCGTACATGGTCTTGCCGGCCAGTTCGGCCAGGGCTTGCGGGTCGGTCATCGATTCAAGCTGCATGAAATTGCGCTCCCGGGTGCGCGCCTTGGGGATGCGCATACAGCTTGCGGCGCAGCAGCGGCGACACCCGGTAGCGGTCTTCGCCGTAGACCGCCGCCAGGTTGGCCAGCACCGCGACCACGTGCTCGAGGCCGACCGCGTCGGCCCAGGCCAGCGGGCCGCGCGGATAGTTCACGCCCTTCTGCATGGCGACGTCGACCGCCTCGGCACTGCAGACGCCCTGGTTGACGGCGTCGGCGGCCTCGTTCGCCAGCATGGCCACGGTGCGCATCACGGCCATGCCCGGTACGTCTTCGAGGCGGGTGACGGCGAAGCCCGCGGCCTGGAACATGCCGACCGCCGCCTGCCATGCCGCTTCGCCGCACTGGTCGGCGCGTGCCAGCGCGATGCGCGTGGCCTTGCTTGGGTCCAGCATCAGGTCGAACAGGATCGTGTCCGGGCAGCCGTCGTCGAAGGCGCGCTGGGTGGCGCTGCGGCCATCGCTCAGGAAGATGCTGGCGCCATGGACGTGGAAAGCCGGCGCTTCGCGGCCCTCGACGCCGTCCAGCAGGCCCGGATGGCTGACGGCGACGCCGGCCGCCTGCAGGCGCGCATTGACCACCTCGTGCAGGGCGTCGAACACCGGTTCGTGGAAGGTGCGCACGCGGGTGACGCGCACCGTCTGCGGATGGGTTGCCGGCGGCTCGGTTTTCGGCTCGATGCGCGGGGCATTATCGCCGTAGCGGTAAAAGCCGCGCCCGGATTTGCGGCCGAGGAAGCCGGCATTCACCAATTCCTGCTGCAGCACCGAGGGCGTGAAGCGGGGGTCGTTGAAGCAAGCCTGGAACACCGACTGGGTGACCGAGAAATTCACGTCGTGGCCGATCAGGTCCATCAGTTCGAAGGGCCCCATGCGGAAGCCTCCGGCGTCGCGCATCACCGCGTCGAGCGTGGCCGGGTCGCCGGCCTGTTCGTTCAGCAGGCGCAGCGCCTCGGCATAGAAGGGCCGCGCCACGCGGTTGACGATGAAGCCGGGCGTGGACTTCGCATGCACCGGCGCCTTGCCCCAGGTGGCGGCCAGGTCGGCCACCGTGTCGGCCACGTGCCTGTCGGTGGCGACGCCGCTGATGACTTCCACCAGCGCCATCAGCGGCACCGGATTGAAGAAGTGCATGCCGACCAGGCGTTCAGGCCGCGCCAGAGGCGCCGCGATCGCCGTCACCGAGATCGACGAGGTGTTGGTGGCGAGGATGCAGCCTTCGTTCACGATGTCTTCCAGCTGCTTGAACAGCGCGCGCTTGACGTCCAGGTTTTCGACCACGGCTTCGACCACCAGCGCCGCATCCTCGAGATCCTGCAGCGATGCGGCCGCAAGCAGGCGCGCACGCGCCTGATCGGCATCAAAGGCGTCCATGCGCCCCTTCTCCACCAGCCTGGCGAACACCTTGCCGATCCCGGCGATGGCCCCGGCGACCGCCTCGGGGCGGGTGTCGAACAGGCGTACCGTGTGGCCGGCGGCAGCCGCTACCTGGGCGATGCCGGCCCCCATGGCGCCGCTGCCGACCACGCCCACGACAGCCGTTTTGTCGATTGCCATGAACATCTCCTCTCAGTTGCCCTGGAACTGCGGCTGGCGTTTTTCGATAAAGGCAGCCACGCCCTCGCGGTAGTCGTGGCTATAGCCCAGCTCGCGCATCATCGACGCTTCCAGGGCCAGCTGCTGTTCCAGCGTGTTGGTCGAGCTGGCCAGCATGGCCTTCTTGGTGAAGGCAAGGCCCTTCGTGGGCGCGGCGGCGAAGTGTTCGGCCATGGCCATCGCTTCCATCATGAGCGCATCGTCGGGGACGCAGCGCCAGATCAGGCCCCACTCCTCGGCCTTCTCGGCCGGCAGGCGTTCTCCCAGCATGGCCAGGCCCATCGCCCGCGCCGGGCCGATCAGGCGCGGCAGTGCCCAGGTGCCGCCGGTGTCGGGAATCAGGCCCAGTTTGCTGAAGGCTTCGATGAAGCTCGCGGACTTGGCGGCCAGCACGATGTCGCAGGCCAGCGCCAGGTTGGCGCCGGCACCGGCGGCCACGCCATTCACGGCGCAGATCACCGGCATCGGCAGGGTGCGCAGGGTCATGACCAGCGGAGCATAGTATTTTTCGACCGATTCGCCGAGGTCGACGCCAGCTCCGCCGGGTTCGACCGCGCGGTCGTTCAGGTCCTGGCCGGCGCAGAAGCCGCGTCCGGCGCCGGTCAGCAGGAGGACACGCACGCTCCCGTCGGCCTGCAGCTTGTCGAGGGCGTCGCGGACTTCGCGGTGCATGGCCTGGGTGAAGCTGTTCAGGCGGTCGGGGCGGTTCAGGGTGAGGACCGCGATGCCCTTGTCAATGGTGAACTGGATGGTTTCGTAGGTCATGCGGTCTCCTCCTCGCGTTATTCTGATTAGACGCGGCACTTGTTCTTTTGTTTGCTCGACGCCGTGGTGCTTGTAAAGCTGACTTGGCTCTACTCGGCGACGTCGAAGTCGACCACCAAGCGGTCCGTCACCGGAAAACTCTGGCAACTCAACACGAAGCCGCGCGCCACTTCGTAATCCTCGAGCGCGTAATTGACGTCCATGTCCACCGTCCCCTCCACCACCTTGCAGCGGCAGGTCGAGCACACCCCGCCCTTGCAGGAATAGCGCATGTCGATCCCGGCGCGCAGGCCGGCGTCGAGCAGGGATTCCTTGTCCTTGTCCATCGTGAAGCTGGCGTGGTTGCCGTCCATGATCACGGTGACGTCGGTCAGGTGGCTCGCCTCCCGGCCGTAGTGAGCGCGCGGCTGGCGCACTTCGTGGGCGGCATTGGTGGCGAACAGTTCGATGCGGATGCGTTCCTTCGCCATGCCGGCTTCCTGCAGCGCGCTGGAGACGCCGTGCATCATGTCTTCGGGTCCGCAGATAAAGGCGTAGTCGACGTCTTCGACGCGAAGCCAGTGCTGGAACAGCTGGCGGCATTTGTCCTGGGTAATGCGGCCGTTGAACAATTCGATATCCTGCTGTTCGCGGCTCATCACGTACACCAGGTTGAGCCGCTCCATATGGATATCCTTGAGCTCGGCCAATTCGTCGCGGAAGATCACCGAGGACGAGGCGCGGTTGCCGTACAGGATGGTGAAGCGGCTGTGCGGTTCGGCCAGCAGGGTCGTCTTGACGATCGACAGGATCGGCGTGATGCCGCTGCCGGCCGCAAAAGCGAGATAGTGGTGGCGGCTGTCCGGATCGAGCGGCAGGTTGAAGCGGCCTTCGGGCGGCATCACGTCGAGCGTGACGCCGGGCTGGATGGCGTCGCTGGCCCAGGTCGAGAACAAACCGCCGGCCACGCGCTTGATCGCCACGCGCAGCTGCGCGTCCTGCACGGCGGCGCAGATGGAATAGGAGCGGCGCACTTCCTGGCCATCGATGATCGCGCGCAGGGTCAGGTGCTGGCCCTGGCGGTATTTGAAGGTGTCTTTCAGCTGCGGCGGCACGTCGAAGGTGACGGCGATGGCGTCGCGCGTTTCATGCTTCACCTTGGCCACGGTCAGGGAGTGGAATTGATTCATTTCAGTGACACTTGAAGTAGTCGAAAGGCTCGCGGCAGTCGAGGCACTGGTACAGCGCCTTGCACGGCGTCGAGCCGAACTGGCTGGTGAGGCGGGTGTGGCGCGAGCCGCAATGCGGGCAATCGACTTGCGGCGGCTGGATCGCATGGCGCGAGAAGCCGGCACTGAGAGTCGCACTGCGGCCAGCACCGCGGTCTTTCGACAGCGCACTGATGTCGATCGCCTGCTGCACCGGCGGCGCGATGCCGTAGGCGGTCAGGGCCGCCTTGCCGGCTGCGCTCATCCAGTCGGTGGTCCAGGCCGGCGACAGGCGGGTGGCGATGCGCACGCGCTCGAGTCCGCGCGCGCGCAAAGCGTTTTCCACATCCTCGGCGATCACCCCCATCGCCGGACAGCCGGAATAGGTCGGGGTGATCGTTACCACGCATGCGCCGCTGTCGTCGATGTCGACGGCGCGCACGATGCCGAGGTCGACCACCGAGATCACCGGGATCTCAGGATCGGGTACCTCGGCGAGCCAGGCCCAGACCTGGTCGATGGATGTGTCCACGGCGGCCATGGCCACTCCCATTACCACTCTGCGCCTGGATAGGCGCGCTGCAGGAACTGCATCTCGGCCAGGATGTAGCCGAGGCGTTCGCCGTGCCTGCCCTGCTTGCCGCCGCGTTGCATGTAGGCGTCCGGCGACGGCATCTTGAGCGTGGCTTCCTCGAACACCTCGGCCACGTGCTGCAGGAAGGCGGCGCGTAGGGCCGCGGGCTCGGGCGCGACGCCCCGGGCCACCATGGCCTGGTCGACCTCGTCGTAAAGGAACATCTCGCCGGCATAAGTCCACAGCTCGTCGACCGCGGCCTGCATCCTGGCGTGGCTGACATCGGTGCCGTCGCCCAGGCGCACCACCAGGTCGCCGCTGCGGCGCAGGTGGTAAGTCACTTCCTTGAGCGACTTTTCCGCGATCTCGACGATGCGCGGGTCGCTTGAAGACAACAGGCCGCGCATCAGGAAGTAGTGCCAGGTATCGAAGAAGAACTGGCGCACCATGACCTGGGCATAATCGCCGTTTGGCTGTTCAAGCAGCAGGCAATTGCGGAACTCGCGCACGTCGCGCAGGTAGGCCAGGCGGTCTTCGTCGCGGCCCTGGCCTTCGACCTCGGCCGCGTAGCTCAGCCACATGCGCGTTTGCCCCAGCAGGTCGAGCGCGACGTTGGTCAGCGCCATGTCTTCTTCCAGCGCCGGGCCCTTGCCGCACAGCTGGGACAGCTGCTGGGACAGGATCAGGGCGTTGTCGCCCTGGCGCAGGAGGTAGTCCAGCTTGAACTGCGCGGTTTTCGCTTGATTTGCGTCCATGGTCGCTTCTGCTCCCTGCCTCACAGGTTCTTCACTTCTTCCGGCATCGGAAAGAAGGTCGGATGGCGATACACCTTGCTGTTGGATGGCTCGAACAGCGCGTCCTTGTCGCCCGGGCTGGAAGCGACGATGTCGGCTGCCTTGACGACCCAGATCGACACGCCTTCGTTGCGGCGGGTATAGACGTCGCGCGCATTGTTGACCGCCATCGCGGCGTCCGGGGCGTGCAGGCTGCCCACGTGTTTATGGGCGAGACCGTGCTGGCTGCGGATGAAGACTTCCCACAGGGGCCATTCTTTGCTCATTGTTGTCTCCGTATTTTTGTGTGCGCCCTTACAACGCATACCTGCGTGGTGCTTCTTATGCCGCGGCTTCCTTGGCCACCTGTTTATCGGCATGCGCCACCAGCGCCTCGCGGAACCACGCTCCCTCTTCCCACGCATTCACACGCGTGCGCAGGCGTTCGCGGTTGCATGGGCCGTTGCCTTTCAAGACCTCCTGGAACTCGGTCCAGTCGATGGCGCCGAAGTCGTAGCTGCCGCGTTCGGCGTTCCACTTCAAGTCGGGGTCGGGAACGGTGAGACCGAGGAATTCCGCCTGGGGCACGGTCTGGTCGACCATGCGCTGGCGCAGCTCGTCGTTCGAGAACAGCTTGATGCGCCACTTGCTCGACTGCGCGCTGTTGACGGATTCGGCGTCGGACGGGCCGAACATCATCAGCGAGGGCCACCACCAGCGGTTGAGGGCATCCTGGGCCATCGCCTTTTGCTCGGGCGAGCCCTGGGCCAGCTTCATCATGATGTCGTAGCCCTGGCGCGCGTGGAAAGACTCTTCCTTGCAGACGCGGATCATGGCGCGCGCATACGGCCCGTAGGAGCAGCGGCAGAGCGGAATCTGGTTGATGATGGCCGAGCCGTCGACCAGCCAGCCGATGGCGCCGATGTCGGCCCAGGTCAGCGTGGGGTAGTTGAAGATGCTCGAGTACTTGGCCTTGCCGGCGTGCAAGGCGTCGAGCAGCTCGTCGCGCGAGACGCCCAGCGTTTCGGCGGCGCTGTATAAATAGAGGCCGTGGCCGGCTTCGTCCTGGATCTTGGCCAGCAAGATGGATTTGCGCTTGAGCGTGGGGGCGCGCGTGACCCAGTTCCCTTCCGGGAGCTGGCCCACGATCTCCGAGTGCGCATGCTGCGATATCTGGCGCACCAGGGTCTTGCGATACGCTTCGGGCATCCAGTCCTTGGGCTCGATGCGCACGCCGGCGTCGATGCGGGCCTGGAAGGCTTGTTCTTCCGCGCTCATGTCGGCGTCGGTTTGTACTTTTTTAAGGCCGGTTTCCACCAGTTGGGCATACATGGGCTTGTCTCCTTATGTCCCTTGTCTCCTGTCTGAATCCATAATACGATACAAAAAATCCGATGTACACCAGAATTTTGAATCATATCGAGATGCGACAACCATGACCGACCTTAGTGCCGATCTCAGCGGCAGCCAGTGGATAGCCCACTTCCTCGGCACCGATACGCCACGCTCGAAATCGCTGGTGATGACCATTTTCGGCGACGCCATCGCCCCGCACGGCGCGCGCCTGTGGCTGGGCAGCCTGATCGAGCTGGTGGCGCCGATGGGGGCCACCGAGCGCCTGGTGCGCACCAGCGTGTTCCGCCTGGTGCAGGAAGGCTGGCTGGGCGCGAGCCGCGAGGGACGGCGCAGCGCCTACGCGCTGGCGCAAGAGGCACGCCCACGCTTCGAACGCGCCAACCGCCGCATCTATGCGCCGCCCGGGCTGGACTGGGACGGCAGCTGGACGCTGCTGATGGCGCCGAATGGCAGCATCTCGGCCGAGCTGCGCACGGCGGTGCGCAAGGAGCTGGAATGGGAAGGTTTTGCCATGCTCGCGCCCGGTCTGCTGGCGCACCCGGCCTTCGATGCCGACAGCCTGGCCGAGATCCTGAAACGGGTCGAGGGCGACGGCAGGATCTTCGTGTGCACGGCCACCGGCTTGCCCGGCGTGGGGGCACGGCCGCTGGGGGAGCTGGTACACGAGGGCTGGGATCTGTCCGGCGTGACGGCCAGCTATCGGCGCTTCATCGAAGACTTCACGCCGCTGCTCACCTTGCTGGAGCGCGGCGCGGACATCGAGCCGCAGGCCGCCTTCGTGATGCGCAGCCTGCTGATCCACGCCTACCGCCGGGTGCAGTTGCACGACCCGATGCTGCCGCTGGACTTGCTGCCCCAGCCGTGGCCGGGGTCGGAGGCCTATGCGCTGGCGCAGGCTGTCTACCGGCTGGTGTGGAAACGGGCCGAGCAGCACCTGATGCAGGTGCTGCAGCGCGAGGATGAGGGCACGCTGGAGGCCGATGCCGATTTCTACGAACGTTTCGGCGGCCTGGATTAAGCATCCATGTGCTGCGCCGCCGCCATCGGGCTGCGCACCCGGTCCAGCCCCAGCTCGACATCCAGCTCCGGCCAGTACAGGCAGGACTCGCCGATGCACTGCACGAGACACAACTGCGCCACCGTCGCATGCTCGAACCACGGGAACAGCGCGAACGGCACGTACAAATCCTCGTCGCGGCAGCGCAGCCAGAAACCGCGGCTGTCGATGCTGGTGATCGCCGTTTGCGTCAGACAAATATCCTGCATGTAATCTCCTCTCATTGAGCAAGTCTGGTGAGCACGTTTATTGGCTACGCATATGCGCTGCGGCCGAGCAAGAAAGGTAGCAAAAACGTCACGGTGTGCCCTTGCGCCACCGCAGACCGGCCGCTACGCAGGACGAAAGGCGTTATCATGCTCGCCTCGTCACCCCCACAAAAAACAGGGCACAACAATGTCTATCAAGATCAGCAGCCAGTTCGACGCCGGCGCCATCGAGATCGTGAACGCCACCAGCGCCGACGCCATCGACCTGAACATCCGCAAGGATTCGCACGCCGACATCGTCCAGTGGTTCTACTTCCGCCTGCAGGGTGCGCAAGCAAGGCCCTGCACGATCCGCCTGCTCAACGCCGGCCAGTCGGCCTATCCGAAGGGCTGGGAAGACTACAACGCCATGGCCAGCTACGACCGCGTCAACTGGTTCCGCGTGCCGACCAGCTTCGACGGCGAAGTGCTCACCATCGAACATACCCCGGGCATGGACAGCGTCTACTACGCCTACTTCGAGCCATATTCGTGGGAACGCCACCTGGAACTGCTCGACCGCGCCCAGCTGTCCGAAAACGTGCGCATGCTCGACCTCGGTTCGACGGTCGACGGACGCGACTTGAACATGCTGGTGATCGGCGAGCCCGCAGCTGGAGCTGAACCTTCTGGTAAAAAGAAGGTCTGGGTAATCGCGCGCCAGCACCCGGGCGAGACCATGGCCGAATGGTTCGTCGAAGGCATGCTGGACGCCCTGCTCGACCCGGCCCATCCTTTCGGACGGCAGCTGCTGAAGGAATCGGTGTTCTACGTGGTGCCGAACATGAATCCGGACGGCTCGGTACGCGGCAACCTGCGCACCAACGCCGCCGGCGCCAACCTGAACCGCGAGTGGTATAACCCGACCATGGAGCGCAGCCCGGAAGTCTTCCTGGTGCGCCAGAAGATGCATGAAGTGGGCGTCGACGTCTGCCTGGACGTGCATGGCGACGAGGGCCTGCCCTACGTGTTCGTGGCCGGCAGCGATGCCCTGCCCAACTTCACGCCGGAACAGGCGGCTGCCGAAAAGGCCTTCGCCGAGAACTTCATGATCGCCAGCCCGGACTTCCAGACCGAATACGGCTACGAAAAAGTGCCGTTCACCGAAGAAGTCCTGAGCATGGGCTCGCCCTACATCACCCACGCCTTCGGCTGCCTGTCGCTGACCCTGGAACTGCCGTTCAAGGACAACGCCAACGACCCTGATCCGCTGGTCGGCTGGGATGGCGCACGCAGTGCCCGCCTGGGCGCCGCCGTGCTGCAACCGGTGCTGCAGGCCTTGCGCGCACTGAAGTAATCGCGTGGAACCGGCCCCCTCCGCGCCCTGTCAAAGGGGTCGGAGGGCGGCATGGAACACATGGAGGGCAAGGTTTATCGGCCGGGCGACAGTCCGGCAGCCGGCGACTTGCCGCCGGCCGGACTGGCGCTCGGCGACACCTGGTTCTGGCACGGCGACCAGACGCTGTTGCACGCCTTGGCCGGACATCCGTCGGTGGCGCCCGAGCATGCGGTCATCCGCCTGCTCGGCTTCAATGGCGCACGCCTGAACCAGTACATCGGCGACGGCGCCTATGCCGACGTGATCCGCACCCGCCTGAGCCCGGGCTTCCGCTTCAGCGAATTCTATCTCGGCGGCGCCGCCAACGATGCCCTCGAATACGGCCTGGGCCTGCACGACGATTGTTCGTCGGCCATCGATCCGGGCGCCTGCCTGTCGCCCGAGCGGCTCGACCTGCTGCTGTACCACATCGACGAAGGCTTGAACGGCATCATCCGCACGATCCGCTGGGCCTACCGCAAAACTACCTGGCTGCAGCCGATCTTCCTCAACGGTTACGACTATCCTGTCCCCGACGGCAGGAGTTTTACTCACGCCCATGGCGGCTGGGTCACGACGATGATGGACGAAGCCCGGGTCGATCCCGATCTGGCCTATCGCAAGGCAGTCATGCGGCGGCTGATGGATGCGATCAACGAACAGGTGCTGGCGGAATTCCACTCGCCGATCGAGCGGGTCTTCCACGTCGACAGCCGTGGCGTGCTGTCGAGCGGTGCGGATTACCGGCAGGATTGGGACAACGAGCTCTACCCGAGCAGTGCGGGCTTCGCGAAGATCCTCGAACAGGCCTGGTTTCCATTGCTCAGGCCGTTCGGGATCGTCAAATCATAAGGACCTCGAAGAACCGTAGCGAGCGGCGGCAGTTTTGGCAGAAAAGCGCAGCTGTACGAGAGTACAGCGAGCATCGCATTCCAAAAATGCAACGCGCAGCAGGTTTTTCGAGTGTCCTTACAGGAAGGTGAAGACGTCTTCCTGCGCCAGGCGCGACTTCGGCAGCTTGGCATTGAAATCGCCCTCGGCGTGGTAGCCGAGGCTCAGCAGCACCAGGCTCGACAAGCGCTGCTCGTGCAGGCCCAGTTCGGCGTCCAGCGCAGGAATATCGATGCCTTCCATCGGCGTGCTGTCGACGCCCACCGCCGCGGCCGCAAACATGGCGTTGGCCAGCGCGATGTAGACCTGCTTCTCGTACCACTGCGGCAGGTCCTTGAAGGTGTAACGGTGCAGATTGGTGAAGTGCTGGCGGCTCTTGGCGGAATAACCACGGACGGTGTCGTCGGCGAAGCGGCCGTCGGCTTCCTCTTTATCAAGCAGGCGGTCCAGGTGACCGGCGTCGGCATCGACCTTGGTGCAGAACAGGATCACGTGCGAGGCATCGCGCACTTTCGCTTCATTGAAAGCGTAGCCGCCCTGCACGCCCTTGGCCAGGCGCGCCTTGCCTTCCGGAGTGCTGGCGACGATGAAGTGCCAGGGTTGCGAATTGACCGACGACGGGCTGTTGCGCAGCACTTCGTAGATCTGCTGCATGATCTCTTCCGGGACCTGGCGTGCCGGGTCGTAGGCTTTGGCGGAGTAGCGCTGCTGGGATACTTTGACGATGTCCATGGATTCCTTTGTAAACAATACGTATCTGCACATTATTGCAGGAACCCAAAATTCGCGTGCGAGCCGGCCCTTTTTTCGCCGGCTCGCCACGCACTGCCGTCCGCCGCCGTTCAGGCGTAGCCGCCGTTGACGCGTACGACCTGGGCATTGACCCAGGCACCGTCGGGGCCGGCCAGGAAGGCGACCGCAGCCGCGATCTCGTCCGGCTCGCCGATGCGCTCCAGCGGCGGCAGCTTGGCCAGCTGGGCGATTTGCTCGTCCGACTTGCCTTTGTAGAAAAGTTCGGTGCCGACAGGACCCGGCGCAACCGCATTGACGGTGATGCCGCGCCCGCGCAACTCGTTGGCCAGCACCTGCACCAGGCCTTCGGTGCCGGCCTTGCTGGCGATGTAGGGGCCATAGTTCGGCAGCGACTTGGCAATCACGCTGGTCGACAGCGCGATGATGCGGCCGCCTTCCTTCAGGTGCCGGGCGGCGTGGGCCAGCACCAGGAAGCTGCCGCGCAGGTTGGTGGAGATCATGCGGTCGAACGCGTCGACCTGGTCCGGGCTGACGGCTGCCATCGACATCACGCCGGCGCTGTTGACGACGACGTCGATACGCCCGAAGGCTTCTTGTGCGCCATCAAACAGGCGTGCCACACCGTCTGCATCCGCCACATCGGCCTGGATGGCGACGGCCTTGCGGCCGAGTGCCTCGACCTCAGCGACCGTCCCATTGGCCAATTCGATGTTGCCGGCGTAGTTGACGACGATGTCGAAGCCGTCACGCGCCAGGCGCAACGCGATCGCGCGTCCGATACCGCGCGAAGCCCCGGTGACAAGGGCAACGCCCTGGAATGACTTGTTCATGTAGTTCTCCTTGAATGAATAAAACAGCGATGAAGCTATTTTCATCGTTTCATTCAAAGAGATAAACTAGGTAAATCCAACAACACTATTCAGCCTCCGTCAACAATGGATCGTCTCTTTACCTTGCAACTATTCACACGCATTGTCGAACAAGGCAGTTTTACCCGCGCCGCCGACCTGCTGGGCGTCCCGCGCGCCACGGCGACACATGCGATCAAGGCACTGGAAACGCGGCTCGGCACGCGGCTGCTGGAACGCACCACGCGCCACGTGGGTCCCACGCTCGACGGCCAGGCTTATTACGAGCGCTGCGTGCAGGTGTTGTCGGACCTGGACGATGCCGAAGCCGGATTCCATCATGGCGCAAGCAGCCCGCGGGGCGTGCTGCGGGTCGACATGTCGGGCACCCATGCGACGCGCATCGTGCTGCCGCGCGTCCGTGAATTCCATGCGCTCTACCCCGATATCGAACTGGTGCTCAGCAGCGGCGACCGCCTGGTCGACCTGGTGCGCGAAGGTGTCGATTGCGTGATCCGGGCCGGCGACCCGCGTGACGTGAGCCTGGTGGCGCGGCGCCTGGCGTTGATGCCGCAGGCGATCGTCGCCAGCCCGGATTACCTGGCCGCATTCGGGACGCCACGCCATCCAGCCGAACTGGCGGTGCACCAAGCCGTACGCTTTTTCGCCAGCAGTGGCGGGATCGACTACCCCTTCGAACTGGAAGTGGACGGCGAGCTGCGCAAGTTCAGGGCCAAGGGCTGGCTGGCGGTCAACGACGCCGAGAACTATGCGCTGGCTGCGCGGCGCGGTTGCGGCCTGATCCAGCTGCCGCGCTTTCACGTCGAGCAGGACTTGCGCGAGGGCCGCCTGGTCGAAGTGCTGGGCGCCTGGCGCAGCCCGGACTTTCCGCTGTCCGCGCTGTATCCCTACCGGCGCCAGTTGTCGCCACGCCTGCGCGTGTTCGTCGACTGGATCGCGCAGCTGTACCAGCAGGTGTTCGGTCCGCTCCAATGAAAAAGGCAGCCGAAGCTGCCTTGTTGCCGGTGCATGTGCGGCTCAGCTGCCCGCCACCACCATCTTCTCGATCAGGATCGAACCAGTCGATTTATTACCACGCGTCAGCACGTCATTGCCGATACCGACGATCTGCTGGAACATTTCCTTCATGTTGCCCGCGATCGTGATTTCTTCCACCGGATACTGGATCATGCCATTCTCGACCCAGTAACCCGAGGCGCCGCGCGAATAATCGCCGGTGACGTAGTTGGTGCCCTGCCCCATCAGTTCGGTGACCAGCAGGCCGGTGCCCATCTTGCGCAGCATGCCCTCGAAGGTGTCAGCGATTTTCGTTTCGCGCGACGTCATTTCCAGGTTATGCGAACCGCCGGCATTGCCCGTGGTTTGCATGCCCAGCTTGCGCGCCGTGTACGTCGACAGGAAATAGCCCTGCAGTACGCCGTCGCTGACGACCTTGCGGGTCTGGGTGCGCACGCCTTCCTCGTCGAAAGGCGAGGAGCCGACGCCGCCGATGACGTGCGGGTCTTCGACGACCTGGATGTGCGAAGGGAAAATCGATTGGCCCAGCGAATCGAGCAGGAAGGTCGACTTGCGGTACAGCGCGCCACCCGAGGTGGCCTGGACCAGGGCGCCGACCAGGCCGGCCGCCAGCGGCGCTTCGAACAGCACCGGGCATGTGCGGGTATCGAGCTTGCGCGCGTTCAGGCGGGCCAGCGCGCGTTCGGCGGCGTAGCGGCCGACTTTTTCCGGGTCGGCCAGTTTTTTCGGGTCGCGTGCGGAGCTGTACCAGTCGTCGCGCTGCATGTTGTTGCCGCGGCCGGCGATCGGCGCCACCGACAGGGTGTGGCGCGAGAACGGGTAGCCGGCGCAGAAGCCCAGGCTGTTGGCGGCCACGAAGTGCGATTGCTGGACGTAGACGCTGGCGCCTTCGCTGTTGGTGATGCGCTTATCGACCGCGAAGGCGGCGTCTTCGCAGCTCTTGGCGATCTGCGCGGCTTCCTCGGCGCTGATGTCCCACGGGTAGCAGAGGCGCAGATCGCGCGGGTTGGTTTCCAGCAGGTCGGCGTCGGGCAGGCCGGCGGCCGGGTCTTCGGCGGTGAAGCGGGCGATGTTGTAGGCCGCTTCCACGGTCGCGCGCAGCGATTCGGGGGAGAAGTCGGAGGTGTTGGCGTGGCCGCGGCGCTGGCCGCAGTACACCGAGACGCCGATGCCCTTGTCCTTGTTTTGCTCGATGGTCTCGACCTGGCCTTTGCGCACCGTCACCGCCAGTCCGCTCCCCTCGCTGATCTCGACCGACGCGCCGCTGGCGCCTTGTTCCTTGGCGAATGCCAGCACGTCACGTGCGAGCTGTTTGAGCTGATCCTGGGTGTGGGTGAAGACGGAGTCGTTCATGTGCGTTTTTCGTAGCGAGCCCTAAAACAGTTATCATAGCAGCCGTTTACTGTTTTTACCGGCCGGCCGTGTGCCCGGCCATTCCCATATCATGCCAAATGCAAATCGCGGCGCTGTCGGCTTCCGCTCCGACGAGTTCGACCAGGAATACGAGCGCCCATCCAAGTCTGAACTGAAGCGTCAGAGCAACGAGTTGCAGAAACTCGGCGAACAACTCATCGATGCGCCGCGCGACCGCGTCAAGCGCGTGGAGATGCCGGAGGATGTCAAGGAAGCCATCCTGGTGTGCCAGACCATCACCAACCACGAAGGCCGGCGCCGCCAGCTGCAGTTCGTGGGCAAGAAGATGCGCACCCTGGACGAGGAAGAAGTCGCTGTCATCCAGCGCGCGATCGAGAGCTGGAAAGGCGCGTCCAAGGCGGAAACCGCCTCGCTGCACGCGCTCGAGCGCCGCCGCGACAAATTGCTGGCCGACGACAACGCCCTCACCCCGCTGCTGGAAGAATACCCGGAACTGGACGTGCAGCAGCTGCGCACCCTGATCCGCAACGCACGCAAGGAGCAGGCCGAGAACAAGCCGCCGAAAGCCTACCGCGAAATCTTCCAGATCCTGAAGGACGTCTCCAGGAAGAAGGCTGCGCCCGCGGCGGACGACGACGAGCATGAAGGCGACGACGATGAGCCTGACGAACAGGACTGACGAACTGCCGGCCGACCTGGTGATCGGCCTGGTCTCGGTCTCCGACCGCGCCAGCGGCGGCGTCTACGAGGACAAGGGCATTCCCGCGCTGCAGGAATGGCTGCAGACCGCCATCACGACGCCCTTCCGCGTCGAGACCCGCCTGATCCCCGACGACCGCGCCAGCATCGAGCAGACGCTGGTCGAGCTGGTCGACACGGTGCGCTGCCACCTGGTGCTGACCACCGGCGGCACCGGTCCGGCGCGGCGCGACGTCACGCCCGAAGCCACCCTAGCCATCGGCACGAAAGAGATGCCGGGCTTCGGCGAGCAGATGCGCCAGATCAGCCTGCAGTTCGTGCCGACCGCGATCCTGTCGCGCCAGACGGCCGTGATCCGCGAGACGGCCGATCATGCTGCGCTGGTCATGAACCTGCCCGGCCAGCCGAAGTCGATCAAGGAAACGCTGGAAGGCTTGAAGGATGCCGAGGGCAAGAGCATCGTCGGCGGCATCTTCGCCGCGGTCCCGTATTGCATCGACTTGATCGGTGGCCCGTACATGGAAACCAATCCGGACGTGTGCAAGGCTTTCCGGCCGAAGTCTGCACTGCGTCCCGCTAATAAAGAACAAGGACGCGCATGAGCGAGCTGCTGGAACACGTCACGATCGACACCGCCGACAATCCGGAGATCTCCGTCATCTGGCTGCACGGCCTGGGCGCCGACGGCAACGACTTCGTGCCCATCGTGCGCGAGCTGGACTTGTCCGGCCTGCCCGGCATCCGTTTCATCTTCCCGCATGCACGCCGCATTCCGGTCACCGTCAACGGTGGCTACGTCATGCGCGCCTGGTACGACATCACCGGCGCGGAACTGGTGCGGCGCGAAGACGAGAACGGCCTGCGCGCTTCGCAGCTGGAAGTAGAAGCCTTTATCGCACGCGAAAAGGCGCGCGGCGTGCCGGCTTCGCGCATCGTGCTCGCCGGCTTTTCGCAAGGCTGCGCGATGACCATCCAGGCCGGCCTGCGCCACCCGGAAAAACTGGCGGGCATGCTGTGCCTGTCGGGCTACGTGCCGCTGGCCGACAAGCTGCCGGCGGAACGCAGCGAAGCGGCACTGGCGACGCCGGTCTTCATGGCGCACGGCCGCCATGACAACGTGGTGCCGTTCAACCGCGCCGAGATGTCGCGCGATGTGCTGACCGCGCTGGGCTGCCAGGTGGAGTGGCACGACTATGCGATGCAGCACTCGGTCTGTCTCGAGGAAGTCCAGGCCATCTCGGCCTGGTTCAAGAAAGTGCTGGGCTAATTTTAGGTGAGCAAGATGGCAAAGAAAGAAGAACTCGACGAAGAAACGATGGCACTGATTAACTGGTGCATCGAAGTCGAAAAACACCTGGTCGCCGGTGGCGCCACCCAGGCGCAGGCGCAGGATCACATCGAGGAACAGGTCGAGTGGTTCACCGACATGTTCTACGACGACCTGACCCCGGAACAGGCGGCCAAGGAAGCACTGGCGTAATCGGAGCGCCGCCAGCACGCGGCGGCCTGATGGGCTACCATGCCTGGACAGTTTTCAACCATTGTCCCAGGAGCATTTGAGTGACCCAATCCGCAATCGACGTCCTGTTTCAACCGGCCCGCATCAAGGGGCTTGAGCTCAAGAACCGCATCGTGATGGCCCCCATGACGCGCAACTTCGCGCCGGACGGGGTGCCCGATGCCGCCATCGCCGACTACTACCGCCGCCGCGCCGCCGCCGATGTCGGCCTGATCCTGTCGGAAGGCACGACGGTCAAACGTCCGGCCTCGAAGAACCTCCCTCGCATCCCCGACTTCCATGGCGCCGCGCTGGACGGCTGGAAGCAGGTCATCGACGCCGTGCACGGCGCCGGCGGCAAGATGGGCCCGCAGATCTGGCACGTCGGGGCCGTTCCCGGCCCGGGTAGCGACTGGGCCCCGGCGGGCGAGCCGGAAGGCCCATCCGGCCTGGGTTCGCCCGGCAAGCCCTTCGGCGCCACCATGAGCGATGAAGACATCGCCGACACCATTGCCGCCTTCGCCGCGGCGGCTCTGGACGCGAAAAACCTCGGCTTCGACACCTTCGAAATCCACGGCGCCCACGGTTACCTGATCGACCAGTTCTTCTGGCAGGGCACCAACGAACGTAGCGACCGCTGGGGCGGTGCCACCCTCGCGGAGCGCAGTCGCCTGGCTGCCGAGGTGCTGAAGGCGATGCGCGCGGCCGTCGGCCCCGACTTCCCGATCATCCTGCGCGTAAGCCAGTGGAAGCAGCAGGACTACAAGGCACGCCTGGCCAACACGCCGGACGAGATGACGCAGTGGCTCCAGCCGCTGGTCGACGCCGGCGCCGACGTCCTGCACTGCTCGCAGCGCCGCTTCTGGGAAGCGGAATTCCCGGAACTCGACGGCGCCGATGGCTTGAACTTCGCCGGCTGGGCCAAGAAGCTGACCGGCGCCGCCACCATCAGCGTGGGCTCGGTCGGCCTGGACGGCGAATTCCTGGCTTCGTTCAGCGGCAAGGGCGCGCAGACCGCCAGCCTGGACAAACTGGTGGCGCGCATGGAGCGCGAGGAATTCGACCTGATCGCGGTCGGCCGCGCGCTGCTGTCGGATGCGCAGTGGGCCAGCAAGGTCAGGGCGGGCGACCAGGCTGGCTTGAAGGCGTTCGACGCTGCTTCTCTGGCGACCCTCGATTGAGCCTACCCTAGGGCAACGGCGCCGCATCGGACGGCGGCGCCTCGGTCTGCGCGGTGTTCATCACCATCGCCAAGAAAGTGTAATAACCGTTTACACCCATCAGGTCGACCACGCCCTGCTCCCCGAACAGGGCCAGCGCATCCGCATACACGCGGTCCGACACGCGCTTGGCGCGGTGCAGTTCAATGCAGAAGTCATACACCACCGACTCGTCGACCAGCATCGCCTGCGGACGCTGGCGCCGCGCGATGGCGTCGATGACGTCGGGCGGCACGCCGACCTGGCGCGCGATCGGCGCGTGGATCGCCCATTCCACCTGCTGGTCCCATTCGCGCGCGGTGATCAGGATGGCCAGTTCGGACAGGCGCACACCGATGGCGCTGCGGTAGCGTAGATACTCTCCCAGGCGCTGCGCATACCCCATCAGTTCCGGGCTGCGCAACAGCGGCACGAAGGGACCGTACAGGGCGCCGCGCGGGCCCTTGATGATGTCCTCGGCGGCGGCGCGCTGGGCCTCGCTCCAGTCCTGGGGCGGAATCGGTTTCAGGCGCTCGATGGGTGGCTGCGTCATGCCGAAAATATTCGCATGCCTACCGGCAAAAATCAAAAGAAACCGTTGCCTTCGCGCTTATTGTCAATCGTCAACTTTTTGGAGACGGACATGAGCCACATCCTGCACCGCAGCCTGCGCCAGACGCCGCCCCTGGCCGTGAGCGGCAAAGGCATCACGCTGCGCGACAGCGACGGAAATATCTACATCGACGCCAGCGGCGGCGCGGCCGTGTCCTCGCTCGGCCACGGCCATCCGGACATCATCGCCGCCATGCACCGCCAGATCGACCGCTGCGCCTACGCTCACACGGGCTTCTTCACCACCGAGGTGGCGGAGCGCCTGGCCGACCGCCTGGTGGCCTGCGCGCCGGCCGGCATCAACAGCGTGTACCTGGTCTCCGGTGGCTCGGAAGCGATGGAGACGGCCTTGAAACTGGCGCGCCAGTACTTCGTCGAGGCTGGGGAGTTGCAGCGTTCGCTGTTCATCGCGCGCCGCCAGAGCTACCACGGCAACACGCTGGGTGCGCTGGCCGTGGGCGGCAATGAATGGCGTCGCAAGCCCTTCGCCCCCCTGTTGATGGACGTGCCGCGCGTTTCGCCCTGCTATGAATACCGCGGGCGCGCCGACGGCCAGAGCCTCGAGCAGTACACCGAAACCCTGCTGGACGAGCTGGAAGCCGCGATCCTGCATGCCGGCCCCCAGAACGTGATCGGCTTCTGCGCCGAAACCGTGGTCGGCGCCACCGGCGGCGCGATCCCGCCGACGCCCGGCTACTTCCGCGGCGTGCGCAAGCTGTGCGACAAGTACGGCATCCTGCTCATCGCCGACGAGGTGATGTGCGGGATGGGCCGCACCGGGACCATGTTCGCGATCGAGCAGGATGGCGTCGCGCCGGACCTGATCGCGGTGGCCAAGGGACTCGGTGCCGGCTATGCGCCGATCGGGGCGGTGCTGGCCAACGGCGCCATCGTCGAACGCCTGCGCGGCGGCAGCGGCGCCTTTTTGCACGGCCACACCTATATCGGCCACCCGGTCGCGGCGGCGGCGGCCCTGGCGGTGCAGGACGTGATCGAGCGCGACGATTTACTCGTGCAGGTGCAGAAGCGCGGCGCCACGCTGCGGCGCATGCTGGGCGGCGTGTTCGGCGACCACGAGCACGTCGGCGACATCCGCGGGCGCGGCCTGTTCGTCGGACTGGAGCTGGTGAGCAACCGTTTGAGCAAGGAGCCGTTCGCGCCGGAGTTGAAACTGCATGCGGCGGTCAAGCAGCAGGCCATGCGGCGCGGTCTGATGGTGTATCCGATGGGCGGAACCATCGATGGGCGGCACGGCGACCATGTGTTGCTGGCGCCGCCGTTCATCGTCAGCGCGGCGGAGTTGTCGGAGATTGTGACGCGCTTGAAGGAGGCGGTGGATGCGGCGGTGATGGAGGTGTTGAAGTCGTAAGCGCTTCCGTTCTCGCGATCCTCATCAACGTCATCCCCGCGCAGGCGGGAATGACGTATTGAATTGTGCGACGTTTTGAATTGTGCGACGTTTTGAAGGTACGAACTCCGGTGACGATTACGCCTTCGGAAACGCCACCACCTCCTGCTGCTGCTCACCCAAGCCGGCAATCCCCAAGCGCAGCTTGTCGCCTTTCTTGAGGAAACGCTGCGGCGAACGCCCCAGGCCCACGCCCGGCGGGGTGCCGGTGCAGATGATGTCGCCCGGTTCCAGCGTCATGAAGCGCGACAGGTAGCTGACGATTTCGGCCACGGTGAAAATCATGTTCGACGTGTTCCCGGTCTGCATGCGCTTGCCGTTCAGTTCCAGGTAGAGGTCGAGGTCCTGGACGTCGAGGATTTCGTCCTTCGTGACCAGGAAGGGGCCGACCGGGCCGAAGGTGTCGCAGCCCTTGCCCTTGTCCCATTGCGAACCCAGCTCGAACTGGAAGGCGCGCTCGGAGACGTCGTTGACCACGCAGTAGCCGGCCACGAACTTGAGCGCGTCTTCTTCGCTGACGTATTGTGCGCGGGTGCCGATGACGACGCCCAGCTCGACTTCCCAGTCGGTCTTCTTCGAGCCTTTCGGCAGCTGGATCGGGTCGTCCGGGCCGGACAGGCAGCTGGTCGCCTTCATGAACATGATCGGCTCTTTCGGGATCGGCGCGCCGACTTCGGCCGCGTGGTCCGAATAGTTCATGCCGATGCCGATGAATTTGCCGGTGCCCTTCACCGGCACGCCGAGGCGCGGATTGCCGCGCACCAGCGGAAGGGTCTTCCAGTCGACCTTGGACAGTTTGCGCAGCGCCTTTTCGGACAGCGCCGCGCCTTCGAGGTCATCGATCACGCTGGACAAATCGCGCAGCCGGCCTTCCTCGTCGAACAGGCCGGGCTTTTCCTTACCGGGGCGACCGTAACGAACCAATCTCATAATCTTCCTTCTCATTGAGCAAAGCGATGCCGCATTCTACCGGACGCCGTGAGAGGAAGCTGCGATGGCAGTGACGCAGCAGGCCGGGCAACTGCAGCGCCAGCAGCACGCCGAAGGCGACGCGGTAGGCGATGGCAGGCGCATGGCCCGCACCATCCGTCCGCCACAAGCCCACGATTTGCCCGAATCCGGCCTGCACCAGGAAGGCACCGATGAAGATCAACAGGTTCAGGCAGGTCGCGGCGCGCCCGGTCAGCTCGCGCGGCAGGCTCTGGGCCACGATCGCGTATTCGATGCCGGTGATGGTGCCTACCAGCGTGAACAGCACCGACAAGGTCTGCAGGCTGGGGCGGTAGTCGCAGACGATGGCCACCTGCACCAGCACGAACAGGGCGACGCCGATCGCGGCCACGTCGAGCGCGGCGATGCCCCTGCGGCCGGCCCATTCGGTGATCATGCCGACCGCGATGGCGCCGAAGATCACTGCAGCCATGCCCATGTACAGCAGGTAGGCCACGGCATCGTCCGGGAAGCGCGCGACATCGGACAGCCAGCGTCCGATCCACAGGCCCTGGATGCCGAAGAATACCGCGTGCGGGATCAGCACCAGCGAGACCGTGGTGCGGAAGGCCGGCGCGCGGTAGATGTCGAGCACCGAGCGCACAGTCGGTGCCTTGCCGCTGGGCGCGGCCCGGTTTTTCGGCGTGACCAGCCAGATCAGCAGCCCGGCAAAGGCGGTCAATCCGGCCAGCATCAGGAACAGCCCGCGCCAGTCGGTGTGTTGCAGCAGCGAGCGCACCGGCATGGTGGCGGAGGCTGCACCCAGGCCGCCCACCGCGATCAGGTAGCCCTGCACCGATGGCAGGCGCGCGGGCGCGATCCAGGTCGAAATCGCCTTTACCGCCGACATGAAGCAGCCGCCCAGGCCGCAGCCGATGACGGCGCGCGCCAGCACCAGCTGCATGAAACTGTGGCCGGTGGCGAACATCCAGGCGCCGGTGGCCGCCATCAGCATCAGCAGCAGCTGCACCTTGCGCGGGCCGTAGCGGTCGAGCGCGATCCCGACCGGCAGCTGGACCAGGGCAAAGGCGAAGAAAAAGGCGCTGGTGAGCAGGCCGAGCTGGCCCGGCGTGAGCGCAAGCGCGCCGACCAGTTGCGGCGCCAGCACCGCGTTCACGTTGCGCAGCAGGGAGGACAGATAGTGGCCCAGCGCGAACGGCAGGAAGACGATGAAAAAAACCGCCACGCCGGACGGGCGTGGCGGGTTCTGGTTGGCATCCATGAATGGCAAAGATCGGACGCGATCAGGCGGCGTCGGGCTGGGTGTCGCTGGCGCGGCGGTCGCGTTGCATCGACTCGTGCGCCTGGATCGGGATCACGCGCCCCGCCGCTCCTTGCAGGGCGGCGTCGCCATGTTCTCCCTCCTCGAAGAAGAATTTCTTGCGGCCGAAGGCGGGTTTCAAATGATCCAGCCAGGTGGCGTCCGGATCGTACTTGGCAAAGAAAGGCTTGCGCACCCATTCCGGATTGCGCGCCTGCAGGAACTGCAGCGCGAACAGCTTTTCGCCATTGATGTTGACCACGCCGTCGATCACGACCTTGCCCGGGAAGGCGCTCATCGAGGGCCCGCGCACGGTGCGCGACAAGCCGGACACCATGCTGTAGGCGGACTGGAAGACCTCGTGCGCGCGCGCCAGCGGCAGCGAGAAGTAATCGCGCGGGCCGGTGTCGCGTTCGACGAACATGTAATACGGGATCGCGCCCAGGCGCACGCCGGTGGTCCACAGTTCGGCCCAGCTGGCCGGGTCTTCGTTGATGTGGCGGATCAGCGGCCCTTGCATGCGCAGCGTGGCGCCGGTGCCGACGATGCGCTTTACCGCCTGCTGGGCGATGCCGTTGCGCAGCTCGACCGCGTGGTTGTAGTGGCCCATGATCGCCAGGTTCTTGCCGGCTGCGACCACCTTCTCGAACAGGCGCAGCAGGTCGTCGCTGTCCTTGTCCGAAACGAAGCGCTGCGGCCAATAGGCCACCGACTTGGTGCCGATGCGGATGTTCTGGATGTGGGCCAGCTCCGGCGCCAGCAGCGGCTCGATGAACTCCGCCAGCGAACGCGTATTCATGATCATCGGGTCGCCGCCGGTGATCAGCACGTCGGTCACGTCCGGATGCGTGGCCAGGTAGGACACCAGCCCGGTACATTCGCGCGCATCGAACTTCATGTCGTCCATGCCGACGAACTGCGGCCAGCGGAAGCAGAAGGTGCAGTAGGCGTGGCAGGTCTGGCCGGCGCTGGGGAAGAACAGCACGGTCTCCTTGTACTTGTGCTGCAAGCCCTTGAGCGGCGCGTCGTTCACGCGCGGGACGTTGTGCGTCATCTGGCCGGCCGGGTGCGGGTTCATGCGCATGCGGATGTCGCGCACCAGCCTGGCGACGGCGGCATCGTCCTTTTTATACAGCACCAGGTCGCGCAGCTGTTCGTATTCGCTGGCCGGCAGCATGTCGCGGTGCGGGAAGGTCAGGCGGTAGATCGGATCGTCGGGCACATTGTTCCAGTCGATCAGCTGCTCCATCACGTATTCGTTGGTGCGGAAAGGCAGTACGTGGGACACCACCTGGACCGCTTCCTGCAAGTCAGGGCTCATCCATTGCCATTGGCGGGCGTTGGCGATCGACTGACGGGTGTAGGGCTTGAACTTGGCGGGCGTCGCTTCGGTGCTCACGGGCATTCTCCAGACAGAGATGGAAGGGATAAAGGTTGACCTGAGGAACTTAATTTCCAGCAAGAACCGATAGTAGGCATGCACGCTTCTGTTGGAGTTGCAAACAATCAACTTGAGTCGGTGTTGTCGCGAATGCTGCTGCCAATGCGAGATGGGAGCGTTGTATTTGGGTTGGTCTGCGGGTGGCGTTTTGCGCCAGCACAACCGCGCTGCGGGACTCAAAGCGTAGAGTATTCATGCAAATAGGAAACATTTAGTCCAAGCATGTTCACGAAAGGATAATGCATGAAACTCAACATGAAGCTGACCGCCGGCGCCCTCGCCCTCTGCCTCGCGGGTGGCGCCGCAGTGGCCAACGAACCCTCGGAAAAGGACGCCATCGCCATGGCCGAACGCGGCGCCGCCCTGATCAAGTCCAAGGGCAAGGATGAGATGATGAAGCGGATCAATGCCAAGGATCCGGATTTCGTCCAGGGCTCGCTGTACGTCGACCTGCGCGACGTCAAGACCGGCATCGTGCTGGCCCACCCTTACAACCCTTCGATCGTGGGCAAGGACCTGACCGACGTCCCCGACGCCAACGGCAAGAAGTACCGCCGCGAGATCATCGAGCTGGCCGCCGCCAAGGGCAAGGGCTGGGTCGATTACCAGTACAAGAACCCGACCACCGGCAAGATCGAGCCGAAGACCACTTACATCCTGCTGGTCGATGGCGTGGTGCTCGAGGCCGGGCTGTACAAGAAGTAATCCATGGTCACCGTGGCCCCCTGGCCGCGGCGGGAATCGATGGGCGGCCTGCGCCGCCCCTGACGTGATGGGCGGCCCGCGCCGCCCTTTTTTCGCTGGAGCGGAACATGCTGAACAAATTACGGATCGGTCCGAAGCTGTTGCTGGCGCCGGGCCTGGTGCTGGTGCTGCTGCTGATGCTGTCGGGCGCCGCCTGGTACGGCATGGTGCGCCAGAGTGCCTCGCTGGAGAACATGGTGCAGATACGCGCGGCGCGCCTGAAAAGCGTGGCCGATGTGGCCGGCGATGCCAAGTACGTGCACGCCAACGCCTATCAGCTGCTGGCCTGGGTCAACGGCAGCTTCGCCAAGGCGCGCCTCGATGGCTTGAGCGCTGATATCGGCAGCCGTCATGCGATGCTGAAGTCCCGCCTCGACGAACTGGCACGGGTCGGCAACGTAGCCGAGCGCAAGCCGATCGACGCTTCGCTGGCGGCGCTGGCCGCCTACCGCAAGGCGGTGCAGGACACCATCGAGATGGCCCAGGTCGACCAGTCGATCGCCACCAACTCAATGCAGAAGGCGGAAAAGGATTTCGGCATCCTGAACGGGCAACTGGCCCAGCTGGCGGCGCTGGAAAAATCCCTGAGCGAAGAAGCCTACGCCGCCGCGCGCGAGGAATTCCACGGCCTGGGCACCAGCATGGTGGTACTGGTGCTGCTGTCGATAGGCGTGTCGCTGGCGGTGACGATGCGGCTGCGCCGCGTCATGCTGCGCGACATCGGCGCGATCTCGCAAGTGGTGCGCGAAATGGCCGACGGCAAGCTGACCGGCAGCGCGGCCAGCGAAGGCCGCGACGAAATCGCCGACACCTCGCGCGCCCTCGACCAGACCATCGGCAACCTGAACCGCACGCTGCGCAGCGTGCTCGGCTCGGTGCGCTCGATCGACACCGCCTCCAAGGAAATCGCCAGCGGCAACCTCGATTTGTCGACCCGCACCGAAATGCAGGCCGGTTCGCTGCAGCAGACCGCCAGCGCGATGGAGACGCTGACGGTAGCGGTGAAGGACAACGCCAGCAACGCGCGCCTGGCCACCGAACTGGCGGCGGAAGCGGCGCGCCTGGCCTCGAGCGGCGGCGCCTCGGTCGGGCGCGCGGTGGCGACCATGGAATCGATCCGCGCCAGCTCGCGCAAGATCGTCGACATCATCGGCGTCATCGACGGCATCTCCTTCCAGACCAATATCCTGGCGCTGAACGCGGCGGTGGAAGCGGCGCGCGCCGGCGAGCAGGGACGCGGCTTCGCGGTGGTGGCGTCGGAAGTGCGGACCCTGGCCCAGCGCTCGGCTTCTGCGGCCAAGGAAATCAAGGCCCTGATCGCGGATTCGGTGGCGATCATCGACAGCGGCAGCGTCTCGGTCAACGAGGCCGGGTCAAGCATGGGCAGCGTGGTGGCCTCGGTCCAGCAGGTGAACGACATCATCAACCGCATCAGCGTGGCCAGCAACGAGCAGGCCGAAGGCATCGCCGAAGTCAATCTCGCGGTCGGCCAGATGGACGACATGACCCAGCAGAACGCGGCGCTGGTCGAACAGGCCGCGGCGGCGGCGGCCAGCCTGCACGAGCAGACGGTCAACCTGGCGCGCGCGGTGTCGGTGTTCCAGATCGAAGGCGAGGCGGCCTTCGACGCCGATCACGACGAGGAGGAAGACATCCAGCCGGTGCGGGGCGAAAGGCGCGGTACCGGCAGCGCCATGCGCGCTGCGCGGCCGGTGCTCGAGCACCGGGTCGCGCAAAGCCGGCCGCAACAGGTGCGCCGGCGCGGCTAGTCAGGTAGATTGGCCCGGGTCAGCGAAACGGCTTGCTGACGTAGCGCGACCCGGCCAGCCCGAAACGCCAGGGCACGTCGACTGCCTTCGAAATGCCGATGCGCGGTCCGCTCACCACCTCGATCCCCTCCGGCGCCGCCTGTAATTCGAACGGTGGCGCCGCCAGCGATTCCCCGTTCAGCGCCCGCGTCACCCCCAGTGCCTGGCACAGCTTGCCGGGCCCGGAGCACAGCAGCCATGCATCGGTGGTGCCGCGGCGCTCGTGCATGAGGTCCAGTCCCTGCACCGGCTCCAGCGCGCGGATCAGCACCCCGGCGCCATGCCCTTCTTCGCGGCAGACGAAATTCAGGCACCAGTGGATGCCGTAGGAGCGGTACACGTACGCGTGGGCGGGCGGGCCGAACATCGCGAAGTTGCGGTCGGTGGGTCCGGAATAGCTGTGCGAAGCAGGGTCTTCGCCATCGTAGGCCTCGGTCTCGACGATGCGGCCACCGACCCCGTTCACCAGAACCGTGACCCCGATCAGCTGGCGCGCGACGCGGTGGGAAGGGGCAAGGAAGTCGATACCGGCAAGGATGAATGGAGACATGTATGCATCTTACAACGGTCCCGTTTGCCGGGTCGCACCTTCCGCGCGCTATCAATTCACTATCGAACTTGCCGGCGAGCTCGGCCGCAATCGTCGAATAATTAAATGCGTTGCTGCAACTTCCACAGCAGTCGTGTACAGTGACGCACTTGGCACTTATTTCCGTGCAGCATCATATCTCCCCCGAATCATGAGTACAGCTACCGCCCCGGCACGTCCCGCCGCCACCGAGGATCCGGTCGACGCCCTGATCAAGTCGATCCGCATTCCACCGCGTCCCAGCCTGCTGGCCGACATGCAGCGCGAGCTCGCCTCGTCCGATCCCAGCCCGGAAGCGATCGGCCGCATCGTCGCCAGCGACGTCGGCATGTCGGGCGCCCTCCTCAAACTGGCCAATTCCGCCGTGTATGGCGGGCGCAAGGCCAAGTCGATCGAGCAAGCCATCCTGTTCCTGGGTATTAACCAGGTCGCCGCCCTGATGACCGGCCTGCTGGCGCGCCAGGCGATCCCCGCCAACAACGCGGCCCTGGCCAGTTTCTGGGACGTCTCGACCCGGCGCGCCCAGGCGATGGTGTTCCTGTCGCGCCGCCTGCGCGTCGGCGAGGCCGACGTGGCCCACACCTTCGGCCTGTTCTGCGACACCGGCGTGCCGCTGCTGATGGACCGTTTTCCCACCTACGCCGCCACCTACGCCGACGCCGCGCTCGAAGCCGAGCGTCCCTTCACCGCGGTGGAAGAAGAACGTCACGCGACCTCGCACGCGGCGGTGGGCTGCCTGCTGGCGCGCAACTGGGGCCTGCCCGGCGACACCGGCTGGGCCATCCTGCATCACCACGATTACAGGGTGCTCGACGACGCCGACAGCTCCGCCACGGTACGCTCGATGGTCGCGCTGTCGCTGCTGGCCGAAGCCGCCATCAGCCAATACCAGGGCAACGGCGACTCGCTCGAATGGAACAAGGGCGGCGCACGCGCCATGGCCTACCTCGGCCTCTCCGACGAGGAAAAAGAGGAACTGCTGGACGAACTGGTGGAAGCCTTCCACAACGACTGATTCGGATCCAATAAACGAAAAAAGGGCCGGCCTCCTTCGGGGAGACCGGCCCTTTTTGCTTACTTATATACGCTATTTTTACTACACCATGCGATCAACGGCGACGCTGCTGCGGGCGCGAGCCCGTCGGCGCCGGGCCGCGCGTTTCGATGTGACGGAAGGTGATGCGGCCCTTGTTCAAATCGTAGGGCGACATTTCCAGCGTCACGCGGTCGCCGGCGATGATGCGGATGTGGTTCTTCTTCATGCGGCCCGAGGTGTAGGCCACCAGTTGGTGACCATTCTCGAGGTCGACACGGAAGCGCATCTCCGGCAGCACTTCGGTGACCTTGCCACTCATTTCGATCAGTTCTTCTTTCATGTCATGTCCTTTATGTGTAAAGACGACTCTTCCGGCAAGGGCAAAGCACAAGTCGGCGACAGCGCGAATGCCGCACCGCCGTCGGGACAGGCTGCCAGTCTGTCGGGTCAAGAATGGGAAAAGTCGGGAAACGCGGCGCGCCGATTGCAAGGCGCGGTCACGAACTGGGGGATGCATTCAATATGGGGTCGTTGCACCAGAATAAAAGAGGAAGCACTCACACTTCGTTCCGGTCGCAAGCCAATAACGTCATTCTACACGACAACAGATGTCTTCACACGGAAGCGCTCAAAAATGCCTCAAGCCAGCCAGTCCATCTGCACGGCGGCACCGCTGTCGCGGCCGGCATCGACCAGTCCCTGCCATTGCTCCAGCTTCTGGTCGAAGCTCAAGGCCATGTGCGCCGGCGACGACGAGGGCAGCACCACCGTCCGATAAGCGACCGCCGCGAATTGCGGCGCGAACTTCCCCGACGCCTGGCCATTGAACCCGACCGTCTCCAGTTCCGGGCACAGCCGCTGCAAACGCTCGAAATCGTTGGCCGCCGGCTTGCGGATCGCAGAATCGAGACTGCCTTCGCGCTCGCAGGCGGCCAGCACGTCCCACAGGCCGAAGCGGTGCGCCAGCAGGCGCGGCAGGCGTTCTGCATAGGGCAAGCCATAAAGATCTTCGCCGACCAGGGCGCCGACCAGTTTCCAGAACTGATTGCGCGGGTGGGCGTAATACTGCTGGGCGGCGAGCGAGGCGGCGCCCGGAAAGCTGCCGAGTATCAGGATGCGGGTGTCGGGTGCGATGACGGGCGCGAGGCCGGTGAGCATGGGAGCGGACATGGCGGCATCATAGTCCAGAAACGAAAAACGGGGCTGCTGCCCCGTTCGTCGATTGGACGCCACCGGCCGGTGGCGATATGCATGCCGTATTACTTCTTGCCGTTGCGGCGGCGCGCGAAGCCCAGGCCGGCCAGGCCCAGGCCCAGCAGTGCGATCGAACCCGGTTCCGGCACCTTGGTCGATGCGGCCGAGCCGGCATCGCTACCGGTATTCGCCGGGGTCGAGGCCACCGGGTTGCTGGTGACCGGCGTCGTCGCGACCGGGGTCGTGGTCACCGGCGTGGTAACGACTGGCGTGGTCGTCACCGGGCCGGTCGAGATCGGGGTGGTCGACGGCATCAGGCTGCCGGCCACGGTAAAGCTTACGTAATCCAGGGGGGCGAGGTACCAGGTGTAATTCGGATTCACGTCCGCGCCATTTTGCCAGCTGATCGTCATCAGGTTGTCGGCGGAGATCCTGGCCCACTGCGCATCGGTCAGGCTCAGGGTGCCGCTCAGCGTGTATTGCGAATCCTTGACGTTCTGGGTGACCGTGACGCCCTGGGCAGCGGTACTGCTGCTGCTCCACTGCGCATACTGGGTGCCATCGATGAAGAAGTTGAAGTACTCGTCGTCGCAGACATTGTAGTTGGTGCCGTAGTCGCCCTTGGCGGTGATCGAGACGGTCACGCCGGTGTACTTGCTGCCATCCAGGCTGTAGGTCTTGCTGAAGTTGTCGGCCGTGGTATAGATCGACGAGGTGTTCGAGGCGATGACGGCGGCCTGGGCAGCGGTCGAGAAGAAGGTGGCGACAGCGATACCGAAAGCGGCGACGAGTTGTTTGCGCATCTTGAATCCTTACGTGGTAAATATTGTTTTAAATCATTCTTAATTTACTTAAAGCAATTTAGATGCCAGCAGGAAAAAGTTAAATGCATTCAAAGGCTTAGGAATTTGAGTTATCGATTTTTCTGATTCAATGTAAAATTCTCCGACAAATAAAAATAGTCTTGAGATAACAAAATCTGGTCGTCAAATAGCGCCTGCCCAGCGGAAGTCGTGAAAGCACGAGGAAAATGAGCAATCTGACTAATTTGACTGCTGTAAAATTTTTCGACAAACGAAAAAAACGGCAGTCCGCACCATGCGAACTGCCGCAAAAGGGCAAGCAAATCAACTATTCAAGACACAATCAGCGGCTTGCCTGCACCGCCCCATCCACAGGGTTGCCGGCATCCCAGCCGCCGCCCAGTGCACGGATCAAGGCCACCGTGGTGACGGCGCGGTCGCCGCGCAGTTGCACCGCGCTGCGTTCCACCGCCGCCTGGTTGCGCTGGGCGTCCAGCAATTCCAGGTAAGTGCCGCGGCCGGCGTCGTACAGCTTCTGTGCCAGGTCGCTCGACCGGCGTGCCGAGACCACGGCCTGCTCGGTCTCGAAACTCTGCCCGGCCAGGATGCGCAGGCCGGCCAGGTTGTCCTCGACTTCTGCGAAGGCCGTCAGCACGCTCTGGCGATAGCTGCCGACCGCTTCTTCCAGCGCGGCCTGGCTGCGCACCACGTTATTGCGGTTGCGGCCGCCGTCGATGATCGGCATCGACAGCGCGGCGCCCAGCAGCCAGGAACGGCTGCTCCACTTGAACACGTCGCTGAAGGTGTCGGCCACGCCGCCGCCGTTGGCCGCGATGCTCAGCGCCGGGAACATGGCCGAGCGGGCCACGCCGATGCGGGCATTGGCCGCTTCCATCGTGCGCTGGGCGCTGGCGATGTCGGGCCGGCGTTCCAGCAGCGCCGAGGGCAGCCCGGCCGGAATCAACGGCAGCGTCGATGCGTCTTCCAGCGGGCTGGCCGGCGCCGCGAAACTGGAGGCCGGCTTGCCCAGCAAGACCGCCAGCGCATGTTCGGACGTGGTGCGCTGGCGCTGCAGGCCGATGGCTTCGGCGCGCGCGGTCGCCAGTTCGGTGCGGGCACGCGACAGATCGAACTCGCCGATGTCGCCCAGCTCGAAACGGCGCCCGGTCACGCGCACGCTTTCCTCGCGCAGCCGGACGGTACGTTCCACCGTCGCCAGTTCGGCGTCCAGGGAACGCAGCCTGTAATAAGTCTGGGCAACGTCGGCCTGCAGCGACAGCAGCACCGAGCGGTAAGTCGCTTCCACCGCGGCGGCATCGCCACGCGCGGCCGCCACGTTCGACGAGACGCGCCCGAACAAATCGACTTCGTAGCTGGCCGACAGCCGCGCCGAGTAGGCATTGGTGGCCGGCACCGCCGTGCCCGGCGCCTGCAGGGCTTCCAGCGGCGACAGGCGGGCACGCTGGGCGCCGACGTCCACGCCGATTTGCGGGATGCGGTCGCTCTCGGCGATGCCGGCGATTGCCCGCGCCTGTTTTACGCGGGCCGCGGCCACCGTCAGGCTCTGGTTGTTGGCGCTGGCTTGCGCGATCAGCGCGTCCAGGGACGGGTCGTGGAACACGCGCCACCACTCGCCGCGCGGCTGGGCTTCGGCCGGCTGGCCGATCTTCCAGGTGGTGCCATCGGGCGCGGTACGGGTGGCCGGGGCCTGCGCCTCCTTGAAGGCGGTGGCGGCGACGACCTGCGGCTGCTTGAACTCGGGCGCCGCGCAGGCACTCAAGAGCAGCGCCGCGAACAAGGGAGGCAGACCTTTTGCAATCATGTTTTTCATATCAGTGGTTTCCTTCCAGTGCGGGACCGTGGTCGGTACCCGGGACCGTGGCGTTCTTGTGCGAAGGCCGCTCGAAGCGCTTGGCAAGGGTACGCAGCAGCACGTAGAACACCGGCGTCAGGAACAGGCCGAAGAAGGTCACGCCCAGCATGCCGGCGAACACGGCGACACCCATGGCATGGCGCATCTCGGCGCCGGCGCCGTGCGAGAACACCAGTGGCACCACACCCATGATGAAGGCGATCGAGGTCATCAGGATCGGACGCAGACGCAGGCGGCAGGCTTCCAGCGCGGCGGCGACGATGCTGCGGCCATGGTGTTCCAGCTCGACCGCGAATTCCACGATCAGGATCGCATTCTTCGAGGCCAGGCCCACCAGCACGAACAGCGCGATCTGGGTGAACACATTGTTGTCGCCACCGGTCAGCTTCACGCCGAGCAGCGCGCACAGGATCGACATCGGCACGATCAGGATCACGGCCAGCGGCAGTGTCCAGCTTTCGTATTGGGCGGCCAGCACCAGGAACACCAGCAGCACGCACAGCGGGAACACGAAGATCATGGTGTTACCCGACAGGATGTCCTGGTAGGTCAGGTCGGTCCATTCGTAGGCGATCCCCTTCGGCAGTACTTCACGCGCGATTTCCTCCATCGCGGCCTGGGCCTGGCCCGAGGAGACGCCCGGGGCCGGGCCGCCGTTCATCTCGGCGGCGACGTAGTTGTTGTAGCGCTGGACGCGGTCCGGGCCGTAGGTATCCTTGATCTTCATGATCGAGGACAGCGGGATCATCTCGCCCTTGTCGTTGCGGACCTTCAGCTGGGCGATCTGTTCGCGCTGCGAACGGAACGGGGCATCGGCCTGCACCCGCACCTGGTAGGTACGGCCGAACTGGTTGAAGTCGTTCACGTACAGCGAACCGAGGTTGATCTGCAAGGCCTGGTTGATCTCGGACAGCGGCACGCCCAATTGCTTGGCTTTCACACGGTCGACGTCGGCGAACAGCTGCGGCACGTTGATCTGGTAGCCCGAGAACACGCCGGCAAGGCGCTTGTCGGTGGCGGCCTTGGCCATGAAGGCCTGCACCGCCTTGTTCAGCTCATCGTAGCCGAGGTTGCCGCGGTCTTCGATCATCATCTTGAAGCCGCCGGTGGTGCCCAGGCCGTTCACCGGGGGCGGCGGCAGCACCATCACAAAGGCGTCCTCGATGGCGGCGCCCATGCGCTTGTTGATCTCGCCGGCGATGCCTTCGGCGCTCTGCTCCTTGCCGTTACGCTGGTCGAAGGGTTTCAGGCTGATGAAGGCGATGCCGGCGTTCGGCGCATTGGTGAAGCCGTTGATGGACAGGCCCGGGAAGGCGATCGACGATTCCACGCCCGGGATACCGCGTGCGACGTCCGACATCTTGCGGATCACGGCGTCGGTGCGGTCCAGCGAGGCGGCATCCGGCAACTGGGCGAAGCCGATCAGGTATGCCTTGTCCTGTGCCGGCACGAAGCCCGGCGGCACGGCCTTGAACATGAAGACGCCGGCGATCCCGAGCAGCACGTACACGCCGAGCGACGCGCTCTTGCGCTTCAGGACGCCCTGCACGCCCGCCTCGTACTTGTGGGCGGAGCGGTTGAAGAAGCGGTTGAAGGCGGCAAAGAAACGGCCGAACACGGTGTCCATGCCGCGCGTCAGCCAATCCTTCTTGGCGCCGTGGGGTTTCAGCAGCACCGCCGACAGCGCCGGGGCCAGGGTCAGCGACAGGAAGGCCGAGATCACGGTCGAGATGGCGATGGTCAGCGCGAACTGGCGGTAGAACTGGCCGGTCAGGCCCGAGACGAAGGCGATCGGCACGAACACGGCGCACAGTACCAGCGCGATCGCGATGATCGGACCGGACACCTCTTTCATCGCCTGCACGGTGGCGTCATGCGGATTCAGGCCGTTCTCGATGTTGCGCTCGACGTTTTCCACCACGACGATCGCATCATCGACCACGATACCGATGGCCAGCACCAGGCCGAACAGCGACAGCGTGTTGATCGAGAAGCCGAAGGCCAGCATCACGGCAAAGGTACCGACGATCGACACCGGCACCGCCAGCAGCGGGATGACGGAGGCGCGCCAGGTCTGCAGGAACACGATCACGACGATGGCCACCAGCACGATCGCTTCGATCAGGGTATGCAGCACCGAGTTGATCGACTCGCGCACGAACTGGGTCGGGTCATACACGATGCTGTAGCTCATCCCCTGCGGGAAGTCCTTCGACAGTTCTTCCATCTTGGCGCGCACGTCGGTCGACAGTTGCAGCGCGTTGGCGGTCGGCGACTGGAACAGCGGAATCGCCACGGCCGACTTGTTGTCCAGCAGCGAGCGCAGGGCGTAGGAGTTCGAACCCATCTCCAGGCGGGCGACATCCTTCAGCAGGGTCGTGGCGCCATCCGGATTGGTCTTGACCACGATGTCGCCGAATTCCTCGACACTGGTCAGGCGGCCCTGGGTGTTGACGGTCAGTTGGAACTCGGCGTCCTTGGACGGACCCTGGCCGACGACGCCGGCCGCCACCTGCACGTTCTGCTCGCGGATCGCGTTGACGACGTCGGTCGCGGTCAGGTTGCGCCCCGCCACCTTCTGCGGATCGAGCCAGACGCGCATCGCGTAGTCGCCCGAACCGAACAGCTGGACGTCGCCCATGCCGTTGATGCGCGCCAGCTGGTCCTTGACGTTCAAGGTGGCGTAGTTGCGCAGGTACAGGTCGTCGTAGCGGCCGTCCGGCGAATTCAGGTGGACCACCATCGTGATGTTGGGCGAGCTCTTGACGGTGGTGACGCCGATCTGGCGCACCTCTTCCGGCAGGCGCGGCAGCGCACGCTGGACGCGGTTCTGCACCGCCGTCTCGGCCTGCTCGACGTTGGTGCCGATCTTGAAGGTGACGGTCAGCTGCAGCGCGCCGTCCGAGGTGTTTTGCGAGGTCATGTAGAGCATGCCCTCGACCCCGATGATCTCCTGTTCGATCGGCGTGGCGACCGTCTCGGCGATGACTTTCGGGTTGGCGCCCGGGTACTGGGCGCGCACCACGATCGACGGCGGCACGACTTCGGGGTATTCCGAGATCGGCAGCTGGAAGATCGAGATCAGGCCGGCCACGAAGACGATGACCGACAGCACCGCCGCGAAGATCGGCTTGTCGACGAAAAAGCGTGAAATGTTCATTGTTGTTCTTCCTTATTTGGACTCGGCCATGGCGACCTTGGCGCCATCCCTGGCCGGTGCGCCGGTCGCGTTGCTCGCGACCATGGGCACGGTCTGCGCCGTGATCGGGGCGCCCGGACGCACGCGCTGCAGGCCGTTGACGACGATCTTCTCGCCCGGTTTCAGGCCGCTGCGCACCACGCGCAAGCCGTCGACGACAGGGCCCAGGGTGACCGCGCGGTACTCGGCCTTGCCGTCCTTGTCGACCACGAACACGAACTTGCGGCTCTGGTCGGTGCCGACGGCACGGTCGGTGATGAGCAGCGCGGTCTTCGCGTTGCCGCCGCCGATCTGCACGCGGGCGAACAGGCCCGGGGCCATGCCGCGGTCCTTGTTCTCGAAGGTGGCGCGCATGCGGACACTCCCCGTGCGGCTATCCAGCTGGTTGTCGATGAATTCGAGCTTGCCCTCGTGCGGGAAGCCTTCTTCGCCGGCCAGGCCGACGTGTACGGCCACTGGGCGGCCGGCGTGCGAATCCTTGCTCACGCGCAGATAGGTTTCCTCGTCGCCGTCGAAGCTGGCGTAGATGCGCTCCAGTGACACGACCGAGGTCAGCACGTTGGACGCGTCGACCAGGTTGCCGAGGGTGATTTCGGCTTTCGAGACGCGGCCGTCGATCGGCGAGGTCACGCGGGTGTAGGACAGGTTCAGGCGTGCGGTCTGGGCCTGGGCGTCGAAGGCGCGCGCGGTGGCGTCGAGCTCTTTCACACCCGAGGCGCGTTCGTCGTATTCGCGCTGGGCGATGGCCTTGTCGCCCAGCAGGCGCTCGGCGCGGGTCAGTTCGACGCGGGCCAGTTCGGTCTTGGCGCGCGCCGACTTGGCGGCGGCGTCGGCGCGGTCGGCTTCGGCCTGGTAAGGACGCGGGTCGATCACGAACAGCACGTCGCCCTTTTTCACTTCAGCGCCCGGCTTGAAGTTGACGGCGGTGATGAAGCCGGACACGCGCGGACGGATCTCGACGCGCTCGACGGCTTCCAGCCGGCCCGAGAATTCCTGGGTTTCTGCGACCTGCTTCTCGACCACGGTGGCGGCCGACACCGGTGGCCCGGCCTGGGCCTGCGCTTGTGCCTGGCCTTCGGCCTTGCCGGTGGCGTCCGAGCAGCCGGCGATCAGTACGGCCACGCCGGCCGCACCCAGCGCCAGCACGACGGGTCGTACAACGGTCTTCATATGGTGTAACGATTTCATGTTGCCCTCTCAAGTTTGGAAAATTATTGATAACTTATTAATACTTGGACGAAATTAGTCCTTCCCGGGCTTTCCCAGGAAAAGACAGGTCTCCCATGCCCGTTTGCCGGGCATGTTGTTATGGTTTATTTGGTGAAATGCTGATCCGTGGGATCAACAGCCGGCAGGAAGCTTGTCCTGGTCGAGTCCGGCAATGAAGTTGGCAATTTCGCTCAGTGCGTGCGCCTGGCAGGCACATTCGTTACGCGCATTCGGTTCCTGCAGGCGCGCCGCAGTCATGCGCCGGACCGTGGTCGGCACACCCGCATTGATCAGTTTGTTACCGTAGGCTTCGGCCTCGTCGCGCAAGGGGTCGTCCTCGGCCGACAGGATCAGGGCCGGCGGCAGGTTTTTCATGCGGCTCGACTGCAGCGGCGACGCGTAGGGATGGCTGCGGTCGGCCGGGTGCGGCAGGTAGCCGCGGTAGGCGGCGGCGCACTCGTTGACCACCTTGGCGGCGCCGACGCCGGTCGGCATCTCGCGCATCGAGCAGGTGGAAAGGCCCGGATCGAGCATTGGCATGATCAGGATCTGGCCAGCCAGCTGCGGCGCGCCGCGGTCGCGCGCCATCAGGCTGCCGACGGCGGCCAGGTTGGCGCCAGCCTCGACGCCGGCCACCAGCAGGCGCTTGCCGGTCCAGCCCAGCTTGGTCTTGTTCTTTTTTACCCACATCAGCACCGCATGCGCATCCTCGACCGCCGCCGGGAAGGGCTTGCTGGTTGCCAGTGTATAGGTGGAAGCAAGCACGATCGGCTTGCCATCGGTTTCGGCCAGGTGGCGCAGCAGGCTGTCGCCGTGGTCGAGGTCGCCGTCGACGAAGCCCCCGCCGTGGAAGAACACGACCAGCACCTCGCGCTTGCCTTCAAGCTCGGCCTTGTACAGACGCGCCTCCAGCGGGCCTTCGAAGCCGCCGACTTCCAGCTCGCGCACTGCGAGACCGGATTCACGGAGGCGATCGATCATCGGATGCAGCGCGATCATCGTGCGGCCTCCCCGGCAAACAGGGCCTGGTAGCCGCGTGCCTCGGCAGCGGCGCCATGGGCGTACTCGTCGCTGATCACCAGCACCGTCATGAGCACGACGCCCAGGATCAGTGCCACCAGCGGGCCAATTCTGTCCAGATGCAGTTTCATGACGGGCTCCTTGTTATGACTATCAATTGCGAATATCCATTGCGACCATAACGAGACTATAAACTTCAACTAGAATCTGATAAATAGAGCAATCGCGAATCCATTATTCAGATTCCTGAACAATCGCTACACATGAGGTAGGTGTATGAACAAATTGCAGGCAATGGAAGTGTTCGTGCAGGTAGTCGATGCCGGCAGCTTCACGCGCGCCGCCGAGACGCTGCAACTGCCCAAGGCAACGGTGTCGACGCTGGTGCAGTCGCTGGAAGGCGCGTTGTCGGCCAAGCTGCTGCACCGGACCACGCGCCTGGTGACGGTGACCACCGACGGCGCCGCCTACTATGAACGCTGCATCCGCATCCTGTCCGACGTGCGCGACGCCGAGGAATCGCTGTCGCGCACCCGCCTGTCGCCCAGCGGCCGGCTGCGCATCGACGTGCCGACAGGGCTGGCGAGCGAAATCCTGATCCCGGCCCTGCCCGCCTTTTTCGAGCGCTACCCGGACATCCTGATGGAACTGGGCAGCACCGACCGCCCGGTCGACCTGATCGAGGAAGGCGTGGATTGCGCGGTGCGCGGCGGCGAGCTGTTGGACGACAGCCTGATCGCACGCCGCGTCGGCGTGATCAACTTCGTCACCGCGGCCTCGCCCGGCTACGTGGCGCGCCACGGCATGCCGCGCCACCCGCGCGAGCTGGACCGCCACCGCTGCGTGAATTATTTTTCGGCCAAGACCGGCAAGACCTACGACTGGGATTTCCACCGCGGCGACGAAACCGTCGAGATCCCGATGCCCGGCGTGATCGCCCTCAACGATTCCAACGCCTATGTGCGCGCCGGTATTGCCGGCCTCGGCATCATCCAGATGGCGGACTACCTGATGGAGCAGCACGTGGCCAGCGGCCAGCTGGTGCGCGTGCTGGGCGACTGGTCGAGCAGGCCGCTGCCGGTGCACATCGTGTATCCGCAGAACCGCCACCTGTCGGCCAAGGTGCGCGTGTTTGTCGAATGGGTGTCGGATTTGTTCGCCAGGCATCCCCACATGCAGATCGGGGCCTTGCCACAGCTGGAGACGGTGGAGGCGCGTGCCGCAGAGACGGTCTGAGCGCAGGCGCGCGATTCGGGTATAAAATCTTTCTTACTAATAATAGAAGCCTGCAGGAGACGCCATGACCCAGCCACGCCGGATCGACGTGCTGCTCGATCAGTACGCCGACAGCCACCGCAACCCGACCAATGAATTGATCCATGTCGTGTGCGTGCCCTTGATCGTGTTCACGCTGCTGGGCATCCTGTGGAGCATACACCCGCTGCTGGCCTGGGCCGCCGGCCTGGCCACGCTTGCCTGGTACGGCCGGCTGTCGATGCCCTTCGCGGCTGGCATGCTGGCGCTCTTCCTCGCGATGATGGGCCTGCTGTCGCTGATGCCGCCGCTGACGGTGCTGCCCTTGTCGATCGCCATCTTCGTGGTCGCCTGGATCGGCCAGTTCATCGGCCACAAGATCGAGGGCAAGAAACCGTCTTTCCTGGACGATCTGCGCTTCCTGCTGGTGGGACCGCTTTTCGTGCTGGGCTTCCTGTACCGGCGCCTGCATGTCGCCTACTGAAGCGGCTTGTCGAGCTCGCTTGTCGATCCCGCTTGTCGATCCCGCTTGTTGATCCCGAGCGCATAAGCGGACTCGTGCGCTGCGCGCCGCCTCTTGCGAAAGGCGTAAGCTGGCCTCATCTGCTGACTACAGCTAAATGATTGGAGCACAACATGAACCGCGCGCTTACCCTCCCCTTTGCCCTCGCCTTTGCAGGCATCCTAGCCGGCTGCGCCACACCGCCTGAATCGGGCAGCGTGTACAGCGCCTACCAGACCCAGAACGAACAGACGGTGCGCATGGGCGTCGTCGAATCGGTCCGCAACGTCACTATCGCCAATCCGGACAGCGGCACCGGCACGGTCGCCGGCGCAGCCCTCGGCGGCCTGGGCGGCTCGCAGATCGGCAGCGGCAACGGCTCGGCCGCGGTCGGCATCCTCGGCGCGGTGGCCGGCGGCATCATCGGCAACCGCATCGAAAACAACGCCAATCACCGTCCGGGCTTCGAGATTACGGTGCGCCTGGAAAATGGCGAACTGCGCTCGGTGACCCAGTTGGCGGACGAAGCATTCCGTCCGGGCGAACGGGTGCGCCTGCTGAGCAATGGCTATACGACGCGTGTGACGCACTGAGCAGGAACTGAGCGGGCAGCGCTGAATTGATGCCCAAGGACATCGCGAAAGCACGTATACTTTCGCGATGCCATCCTACGTCCTCTTCACCATCGCCTCCCTGATCTGGGGATCCACCTTCTGGGCCATTACGCTGCAGTTGGGCGAAGTCCCGCCCGCGGTCTCGGTCGTCTACCGCTTCGCATTGGCTTCGGCCACGCTGTTCGCCTGGTGCCTGCTGCGCGGCGACAAGCTGCGCCTGCCCTGGCGCGTCCAGCGCTGGACCTTGTTGCAGGGTTTCTTCACGTTCGGCTTATCGTATGTATGCACCTACAACGCCGAGCAGTTCGTGGTGTCGGCGCTGGTGGCGGTGCTGTTCGCGCTGATGGTGTTCTGGACGCCGATCTGCGCCCGCATCGCCTTCGGCACGCCGATTGCCCACCGCACCTGGGGCGCGGGCGTGGCGGCGATCGCCGGCGTGTCGCTGCTGTTCTGGCATTCGATCGAAGCCGCGCTCCACGACCTGAACCAGGGTGGCCAGGGCCACTTCATCCTCGGCCTGGCGCTGGGCATCGGCGCCTCGATCGCCAGTGCGGCCGGCAGCATCGTGGTCGGCAAGGTGCGCGAACAATCGAGCAACCTGATCCTGACCACCGGCTGGTCGATGTTCTGGGGCACCTGCATGGTGGCCATCTGGTGCCTGGCGACCGGCCAGGAATTCCTCATCCCGCGCGCGCCCAGCTATGTGCTCGGACTGCTGCACCTGTCGATCTTTGGCTCGGTGGTGGCCTTCATCTGCTACTTCACCCTGATCAACCGCATCGGCTCCAACAAGGCCGTGTACATCGGCGTGATCACGCCGGTGATCTCGGTACTGCTGTCGATCAAGCTCGAACATTACCGCCCGGGTCCGGTCGAATGGCTGGGCATGGCGGTCTGCCTGGGCAGCGTCGCCTGGGCCCTGCGCGCACCGGCCGCCAAGCCGGCGCCGCATCGTGAGGCCGACGTCCAACTCAACAATCCAATCGAAACGCCATGAGCACCGCATCCCCCATGACCACCGCCTTCGCCATCCGCCCCGCCACCCCGGCGGACGTCGTCCACATCCATGACATGATCATGGAGCTGGCCGTGTTCGAGAAGCTCGAGCACATGGTGGTCAGCAGCGAAGCCCTGCTGCATGAAGGCTTGTTCGGTGCGCGTCCCGGCGCCGAGGCGATCGTCGCCGAAGCGGACGGCGAGGTGGTCGGCTTTGCCCTGTTCTTCCATAACTTCTCGACCTTCCTGACGCGGCGCGGCCTCTACCTGGAAGACCTGTATGTGCGCCAGGCCCACCGCGGCAAGGGCTACGGCGGCCGCATCCTCAAGCACCTTGCACGCATCGCGGTGGAACGCGAATGCGGCCGCTTCGAGTGGTCGGTGCTGGACTGGAATACCCCGGCGATCGAGTTCTATAAAAGCATGGGCGCCGAGATCCTGCCGGACTGGCGCATTTGCCGCGTGACCGGCGCGCCGCTGACGGCGCTGGCCGCAGCCGCCTCAGTGGCCTCAGTGGCCTCAGCGCCCCAGGGCTGAGCGCCAAAGAAAAAACCCACGGGCCGCTCGCAGCGCCGTGGGTAACCCATTCGTCAAATGGGGAGGGGAGACTTGAATCCAACGGCCCCAATATAATCCCCGCTCTGCCCTGCCTGGCCATTTCCTTACAAATGCTTACCTCGGTAACAGAAACCGGAGATCCGGCTATGGGCGCGGCCATGCGCACGCTTGAGTGATCACAAATGCAATAACGCGTCATGCATGACAATGTGCCTTCCAAACGAGGGACAGCACATGAAAACCAGCGCCAGACCGAGCGCAAGAATCAATACAAGCGCCTATGAAGCAACCGGAATTGCCGAGCGGGTCTACCGATCCTGCTTGCGCGCCTGGCTGCACTACCGATTGAAAGCCTGCACGCGCTGCCTGTACACCATCGCGGCGCAGCGCGAAAACGACTTCCACGCCGAGCGTCTGCTACACCGGGAAATTTCCACAACACGCTCGCGGCTGCAGTCGCTTTAACTTCAGCGGCCACGGCGCTGCGCCAGCAGGCGTTCGAAGGTCTCGAAGCCGGCCTGGGTCAGCAGCGCCAGCAGGGCTGCCGGAATGGCGCCGGCCAGCAGCATGTCGTTGTCGTTCAGCGCCAGACCGGTGGTGATGCGTTCGCCGAAGCCGCCCGCGCCAATAAAAGCGGCGATCGTGGCCGTGCCCACGCTCATCACGGCTGCAGTTTTAACGCCGGCCAGGATCACCGGCGCCGCCAGCGGCAATTCGACGCTGAGCAAGGCCTGGGCCCGCGTCAGGCCCAGCGCCAGCGCCGCCGTGCGCAAACCGGCGGGTACCTGCAGCAAGCCGGTGCAGGTATTGCGCACGATCGGCAGCAGCGCGTAGGCGCACAGCGCCACCAGCGCCGGCACGGTACCAATGCGGCCGAGCAGCGGGATCAGGATCGCCAGCAGGGCCAGCGAAGGCACGGTCTGCAGCATGCCGGCCAGGGCCAGCACCGCCTGGCGCAGGCGCGGCACCAGCGCCGCCAGGATGCCGAGCGGAATGCCGCCGAGGCAGCCGAGCAGCACGGCTGCGCACACCAGCAGCAGATGCTGGCGCGCCAGCGTGCCGAAGCCATTGCCGAAGGTCTTGGCCAGCAAACCGTCGCGTGCGGGATTGTTGGCGGTGTCAGGCGTGGAGGCGGCATTGGCATGGCCGGCATTGGCATTTGCGTCATCCGGGCAACGCAGGCCAGGGTTGGACGCGTTGCAGGCGATCCAATCCTTCGCGATTGCATCGAAACTTTTGCCGTCCAACTCAGCCGCGGCATTCATCGCAATCATGGCATCGGCCTGAATCCGGCCTTCCAGCCGGCCGATGGCACGCCAGGCGGCCGGGAAGCGCCGCGGCAAGTCCAGGCGGTACAGCAGCACCGCATCGTAGCGCGGGAAGTAGCCGAGGTCGTCGTCCAGCACGCGCAAGCCGTACTGGCGGATCTTGGCATCGGTCGAGTAGATGTCGGTGACGTCGATCTGGCGCTGCGCAAGCGCCTCGTAGGCGATGCCGTGGTCGAGGCCGCGCGGCGTCTGCGGCAGGCCGTAGCGACGGACCAGGCCAGGCCAGCCGTCGGCGCGGCCGAGGAATTCGTGCGACAGGCCAATGTGCAGATCCGGCCGGCGTGCGAGTTCGGACAGCTTGGCGATGCCGGCATTGCTGCGGGTGGCAAGTGCATAGCCATTGGAAAACCCTAGCGGCACCGCCACACCCAGGCCCAGCGGCTGCAGCGCCGCGCGCATCTGCTCGAGCGTGGTCGGCTGCGGATTCTTGAGGATCTCGAGGTCGATGGTGCCGAAGTATTCCGGGTACACGTCGATGGCGCCGGAACGCAGCGCCGCCAGCACGATGGCGGTGTTGCCGAGACCCTGGCGGTGTTCGGCCGGGCCGGCCGCGGCGGCGGTCCGGGTCAGGATCTCGCCCAGGATATAGGATTCGGTGAAGCGCTTGGAGCCGACGCGCAGCACCTCGTCGGCGCATGCCGGGTTCAGTAAAAGGAAGCCGGTCCAGGCCAGGACCAGCATGACAAGGCGACGCATAGGCGCTCCATCGATCGGGCGTCCAGCATACCCGATCATGGCTGAGCAAGGCGCATCAGTCCGGCAAGCTCGCCGTCGGCCAGCTCACCTCGGGCGCACGCGGCACGCCGCCATGCACCACCAGCCTGCACGGGCGCGCGCCCAGCGCATACGCCAGGTCGGACGTGCGCGCCACGTCCCACAGCGCCAGGTCGGCGCGTTGTCCCGGCGCCAGCGTGCCGATGTCGCTGCGGCCCAGCGCGCGCGCCGCATGCACGGTGCAGCCGCGCAGCGCTTCCTGCGGCGTCAGGCGCCACAGCGTGCAGGCCAGGTTCATCGCCAGCAGCAGGGAAGTCAGCGGCGAGGTGCCGGGATTGCAGTCGGTGGCCAGGGCCAGCGGCACGCCGGCGGCGCGCAGCGCATCCAGCGGCGGCGTCCTGGTCTCGCGCAGGAAGTAGTACGCGCCCGGCAGCAGCACCGCCACGGTGCCGGCGCGCGCCATCGCCGCCACGCCATCCGGCGACAGGTATTCCAGGTGGTCGGCCGACAGCCCGCCGTATTCCGCCACCAGCGCCGCCCCGGCCTGGTCCGACAACTGTTCGGCATGCAGCTTGACCGGCAATCCAAGCTGTCTGGCGGCGTCGAACACGCGCGCCGTCTGGGCGTGGCTGAAGCCGATGCGCTCACAGAAGGCGTCGACGGCGTCGACCAGGCCCTCGGCCGCCAGCGCCGGCAGCATGTGCGTGCAGACGGCGCCGATGTAGTCGTCGGCGCGGCCCGCGAACTCCGGCGGCAGCGCATGCGCGCCGAGGAAGGTGGTGTGCACGTTCACCGGCAGCAGCATGCCGATGCGGCGCGCCACGCGCAGCATCTTGGCTTCGTCCTGCTGGGTCAGGCCATACCCGGACTTGATCTCGAGCGTCGTCACGCCCTCGGCCAGCAGGGCGCGGATGCGCGGCAGGCTCTGGTGCAGCAAGTCGTCTTCGGAAGCGGCGCGGGTGGCGCGCACGGTGGACAAGATGCCACCGCCCTGGCGCGCGATGTCTTCGTAGCTGGTGCCGTTCAGGCGCGCCTCCCACTCGGCACCGCGGTCGCCGGCGTGGACGATGTGGGTGTGGCAATCGACCAGGCCAGGCGTCATCCAGGCGCCGCCGCAATCGTGGACCTGCCTTGCGGCCGGTGCCTGCGCGCGCGGGCCGAGCCAGGCGATGCGGCCGCCGCGCACCGCCAGCGCAGCATCCTGCAGTTCACCATGGTCGTGGCCCGCCCCGTCCACCATCGTGGCCAGGTGCACGTTGGTGAACAGCAGGTCGGCGCCGGTATCGCTCATGGCCTAGTCGTCATAGTGGCCGTCTTCGTTGTCCAGGTCGTCCTCGTCGTCGTAGTAATGGATATCGACGATGAAGATGGTGCCCTGGCCCGCATCCAGCTTCCACACCGTGCCCTGGTCGAGCAGCATGGCGTCGTAGCGCACCATGGCGATGCGTTCGTCGTCGCTGCTCAGTTCCAGGCTCTCGCCCTCGGCCAGGAACAGCACGGTCACCGGGGCGCGCGCCACGAAGGTCGACGGACCGTTCAGGCGGCGCCGGCCGAAGCTGTGGTAGCAGCGGTCGGTGCGCGTCATCGCATTGAAATCGACCGTGGAGCCGCGATTCAGCTTGGCGCTGACGCGCGCGTCGCCCTCGAAGCTGACCACCGGATCGGCCACCGACACCAGGGCAGGTTCGCCGTCGATGTCGAGCGTCACGCCATGGCCGTCGACCAGGGCCAGCGTGCGGTCGACGCCGGGGAAAACCGAAAACGGACCATCGGCGCCGATGGTCGCCAGGCTGACGCGCCAGTCGAAGTCGGTGAAGCCGGCGTCCTGCGGGAACACGGCGATTTCGGTCGTGCTGCCGCCGCCGTTTTTCCACGGGACCGGGCACAAGCCTGCAAACGGAATCAGCATCGTCATTGCATTACCTCAGCGAATTTATTTCGACGAATTCATATCAACGTCGGGAGGATGGAACTGCAGTGATTAAACCTCAGGCTTCAGACTTCGCGCAACTGTGACAATGCGGCTTTATAACGTGTGGCGATGGCGTCCTGGTCCGGATGGCGGCCGTCCCGCACCACCCAGCGGCCGCCGGCCAGCACATGGCGCACCAGGTTGTCGTTGCCACAGAACAAGAAACGGCCGAGCACATCCCCGGCTACCGCACCGTCGAGGTTGGGGTGACCGCCATCCAGCACCAGCAGGTCGGCGCGCCGGCCCGGCGCGAGTTCGCCGAGGCGGCGCCCGGCGGCCTGGGCACCGCCGCGCAGCGCGCTTTGCCACAGGAAGGTGGCGACGTCGCGGGTACGGCCGTCGACGGCGATGTTGCGGCCCTGGCGCACCAGGCGCTGGCCGTATTCCAGCCAGCGCAATTCCTCGACCGGACTTTGCGACACATGGCTGTCGCTGCCGATGCCGAAGCGCCCGCCGGCCGCGATCCAGGGTGCCAGCGGGAACAGGCCGTCACCGAGGTTGGCCTCGGTGGTCGGACACAGGCCGGCCACGGCGCCGCTGGCCGCCAGGCGCGCGACCTCGTCTTCCGACAAATGGGTCGCATGCACCAGGCACCAGCGCGCGTCGATACCGGCTTCGTCGAGCAGCCACTCGACCGGGCGCCGGCCGCTGGCATCCAGGCACTGGCGCACCTCGAGTGCCTGCTCGGCGACATGGATGTGCAGCGGCCGCCCGGCCGGCAGTGTCTGCGCCAGTTCGATCAACTGCGGCATGGAGACCGCGCGCAGCGAATGCGGCGCCGCGCCCACCTCCAGTTGCGGACCACGCAGCGAAGCCAGCGCGTCGACAATGCGCATCACCAGGGCCGGATCGCTGCGAAAGCGCCGCTGCTCCGGTTTGAGGGGCGCTTCGCCGAAACCGGCGTAGGCATACAGTACGGGCAGCAGCGTCAGGCCGATGCCGCTGGCTTGCGCGGCTGCGGCGATGCGGCGCGCCGTCTCGGCCGGATCGGCGTACGGCGCCCCCGCCGGGTCGCGCTGCAGGTAGTGGAATTCACAGACGGCGGTGTAGCCATGGCGCAGGCATTCCACGTAGAGCTGCGCCGCCACCGCTTCCATCTGCTCGGGCGTGATGCGGTTGGCGTAGCGGTACATCAGTTCGCGCCAGGTCCAGAAGCTGTCCGCGTTTGCCTCCGATGCCCGTTCGGTGAGGCCGCCCATGGCGCGCTGGAATGCGTGCGAATGCAGGTTGACCATCCCGGGCAGTACGTACTGCGCCACCGGCATGCCATGCACGGACGTCGCATCCGCCTCGACCCGGGTCAGGTCGCCTGCCGCATCCCATTCGAGCAGCACGTCGCGGCGCCAGCCCTCGGCCAGCAAGGCGTGGCGCGCGAACAGCGCTTCAGCCCCGGCAGTCACATGCGTCCCCATGCCAGCGCCGCCGTCAGCAGGTCGAGCAGCAGCGGCCGGACCCGGGCCGCCACCTCGGGACGGTAATCGAAGGGCGGCGCTTCGTCCATGTACAGGCACTGGCACATCTCGAGCTGGATCGCGTGCACGCCGCGCGCCGGGTCGCCGTAGCGGCGCGTGATGTGGCCGCCCTTGAAGCGGCCGTTGAAGACGAAGGAAAAGCGGTCCTGGGCCGCGGCCACGCTCATCAGCGCGCCCTCCAGCCGGGGCGAACAGGATGTGCCGTCGGCCGTGCCGAAGTTCAGGTCGGGCAGGCGGCCCTCGAAGAAGCGCGGCACCCGTGACGCGATCGAATGCGCATCCCACAGCACGACCCGCCCGTGCATGGCCAGCAGGCGAGCGAGTTCCTTTTGCAGCTGCTCGTGATAGGGGCGCCAGTAGCGTTCCAGGCGGCGCGCCGTCTCGGCGGCATCCGGCGCCCGGCCCGGCAGGTACAGCGGCTCGCGCGTAAACGTGTCGACCGGGCACAGGCCGGTGGTGTCCTGGCCCGGATACAGATTGGAATCTTCCGGCGGGCGGTTCAGGTCGATCAGGTAGCGCGACCAGCGCGCCGCCAGCACCGAGATGCCCATGTCTTCGGCAAAGTCGTAGACCCTGGCGAGGTGCCAGTCGGTGTCGGCGCGGGCCGCGGCAACGGGGGTGTAGCGGTCGGCGAGATCGTCCGGGATGTCGGTGCCGCCATGTGGGATCGACAGCAGCATCGGCATCGCCCCCGGTGTGAACCTGAAATCCATCGCCCCTCCTCCTGTCAGTCCTTATGCAGACTGGCGAACAAGTCCTTGCAAGCGGCGGACAAGTCGCCTTCCATCACCATGTTGCGCGCCGCTTCGATGTCGGGCGCGAAGAAGCGATCCTCGTCGAACGCGGGAACCTGGCGGCGCAGGGCGGCGTGCACGTGCTCAAGATGATCCGAGCTGGCCAGCGGACGGTGGAACTCGATGCCCTGGGCCGCCGCCAGCAATTCGATGCCGACGATGACACCCGTATTGTGCGCCATCTGGCCCAGGCGGCGCGCCGCGAAGGTCGCCATGCTGACATGGTCTTCCTGGTTGGCCGAGGTCGGTAAGCTGTCGACACTGGCAGGGTGGGCCAGCGATTTGTTTTCCGAGGCAAGCGCCGCGGCGGTGACGTGGGCGATCATGAAGCCCGAATTCACACCCGGCTCGCGCACCAGGAAAGGCGGCAGGCCGGACAGGGTGGCGTCGATCAGCAGCGCGATGCGGCGCTCGGCCAGCGCGCCGATCTCGGCGATGGCCAGGGCCAGCGTGTCGGCGGCAAAGGCGACCGGCTCTGCATGGAAATTCCCGCCCGAGATGATGGCGGGTACGCCATCTTCCAGGAAGATCAGCGGGTTATCGGTGACGGCATTCGACTCGATGAGCAGGGTACGTCCGGCCTGGGCGATGAGATCCATCACGGCGCCCATTACCTGCGGCTGGCAGCGCAGGCTGTACGGGTCCTGCACGCGCTCGTCGCCGACCAGGTGCGAGGCGCGGATCGCGCTGCCGGCCACGAGTTCGCGGTAGATCTGCGCGGCCGCGATCTGGCCCGGCTGGCCGCGCACGGCGTGCACGCGCGGGTCGAAGGGCGCATCGCTGCCGCGCGCAGCGTCCAGCGACAGCGCGCCGGTGACCATGCCCGCTTCCAGCAGGCGCTCGGCCAGGAACAGGCCGTGCAGGGCCAGCGCGGTCGACACCTGGGTGCCGTTGATCAGCGCCAGGCCTTCCTTGGCCGCCAGGACGACGGGCTGGATGCCGGCTGCGGCCAGCGCGGCGCGCGCATCCATCAATGCGCCGTGCATGCGCACCTGGCCCACGCCCAGCATCGCCAGGGTCATGTGGGCCAGCGGCGCCAGGTCGCCGGATGCGCCGACCGAGCCCTGGCAGGGAATCGCGGGCATGATGCCGGCGTTGTACAGGGCGATCAAGGTGTCCACGATCAGCGGACGCACGCCGGAAAAGCCGCGCGCCAGGCTGCCGATTTTTGTTAACAAGATCAAGCGCACGACCTGGTCGGACAGCAGCTCGCCGGTGCCGACCGCGTGCGACAGGATGAGGTTGCGCTGCAGCTGCTCGAGCTGTTCGTGCGGGATGTGGCGCTTGGCCAGGATGCCGAAGCCGGTGTTGATGCCGTAGGCCGGATCGCCCTTGGCGACGATGGCCTGCACGGCGGCGGCCGAGGCTTCGATGGCCTCGCAGGCCTGCGGCGCCAGCGTCAAGGCGCCGTGCGTCTGCCAGGCGGCGCGCAGGTCGGACAGGGTGAGGGTGCCCGGTCGCAGGATCAGGTGGTGGGTGGATGCGTGGTTCATGTGGTGCTTTGCCTGCTTATTTAATCATGGGTAAATTCAAACCGTACTTCTGCGCGGTCTCGATGGCCAGCGCGTAGCCGGCATCGGCGTGGCGCATCACGCCCGAGGCACAATCGTTCACCAGCACGCGCGCCAGGCGTTGTTCGGCGGCGGCGCTGCCGTCGGCGACGATGACGACGCCGGCATGCTGCGAATAGCCCATGCCGACGCCGCCGCCGTGGTGCAGCGACACCCAGGTGGCGCCGCCGGCCGTGTTCAGCAGGGCATTCAACAGCGGCCAGTCGGACACCGCGTCGCTGCCATCAACCATGGCTTCGGTCTCGCGGTTCGGACTGGCGACGGAGCCGGTGTCGAGGTGGTCGCGTCCGATCACCACCGGCGCCTTCAGCTCGCCCGTGCGCACCATCTCGTTGAAGGCGAGGCCGGCCAGGTGGCGTTCGCCCAACCCGAGCCAGCAGATGCGCGCCGGCAGTCCCTGGAAGGCGATGCGTTCGCGTGCCATGTCGAGCCAGCGGTGCACGCGCGCATGCCGAGGAAACAGCTGCTTGATCTTGGCGTCCGTTTTATGGATGTCTTCCGGGTCGCCGGACAAGGCCACCCAGCGAAACGGTCCCCTGCCCTCGCAGAACTGCGGACGGATATAGGCCGGCACGAAGCCGGGGAAATCGAAGGCGTCCGCCACGCCCTGGTCCAGCGCGACCTGGCGGATGTTATTGCCGTAGTCGACCGCCTGGGCGCCGAGCGCCTTGAAGTCCAGGATGGCGCGCACGTGGGCGGCGCAGGATTCTGCCGCGGCCTGCTTCAGCGCGGCATGTTGCGCCGGATCCTGCTGGGCGGCCTGCCACCCCTCGAGGGTCCAGCCGAGCGGCAGGTAGCCGTGGATCAGGTCGTGGGCCGAGGTCTGGTCGGTGACCAGGTCCGGCACCAGGCCGCCAGCGCGGGCACGGCGCACCAGTTCCGGCAGCACCTCGGCGGCATTCCCGAGCAGGCCGATCGAGACGGCTTCCCGATTCGCCTTGTGCCGGGCGATCATGGCCAGCGCGTCGTCGATGTCGCGCGCCTGTTTATCGAGGTAGCGGGTGCGCAGGCGAAAATCGATGCTGGCCTGGCGGCACTCCACGGTGAGCGACACCGCGCCGGCGAAACTCGCCGCCAGCGGCTGGGCGCCGCCCATGCCGCCCAGGCCGGCCGTCAGGATCCATCTGCCCGCCATATCGCCGCCAAAGTGCTGGCGCCCGGCTTCGGCAAAGGTCTCGTAGGTCCCCTGCACGATGCCCTGGGTGCCGATGTAGATCCAGCTGCCGGCCGTCATCTGGCCGTACATGAACAAGCCCTGGCGATCGAGCTCGTTGAAGTGTTCCCAAGTGGCCCACTTCGGCACCAGGTTGGAATTGGCAAGCAGGACGCGCGGGGCGTCGGGGTGGGTCCGGAACACGCCGACCGGCTTGCCCGACTGGATCAGCAAGGTCTGGTCGTCCTCGAGTTCGCGCAGGGAAGCCAGGATCTGGTCGTAGCAGGCCCAGTCGCGCGCGGCGCGGCCGATGCCGCCGTAGACCACCAGGTGCTGCGGGTTTTCCGCGACCTCGGCGTCCAGGTTGTTCTGCAACATGCGGTAAGCCGCTTCGGTCAGCCAGCTTTTGCAGTGCAACTGGCTGCCGCGTGGGGCTTTTATCGTACGGGATGGATCGAAACGGGGATCCAGGCGAGGATCTGACTGCAGCGACACAGCTTGGGTCATGGCGGCTCCTCAAGAATGGACGACGGGGCCAAGGGCACCCGGTCAAGGCAGTCTAGGTTGTCTATACAACACCGTCAATCCATTTTTGCAGGCAGCGCTTCTTATTGCTTGGTGTAGACCTTGCGCCCGGCGACCCAGGTTTCCAGCACGTCGGTTTTATAGATGTCGTAAGGCGTCATCTTGAACAGGTCGCGGTCGATCACGATGAAATCGGCGTACTTGCCGACTTCCAGCGAACCCTGATTCTTTTCCTGGTGGCCGGCCCAGGCCGCGTCCAGCGTGAAGCAGCGGAAGGCTTCCTTCAGCGACATCTCCTGCTCCGGATACCAGCCGGCGATCGGGTTGCCGCCGGCATCCTGGCGCGTGACGGCCGCGTGGATGCCGTAGAAGGGATTCGGCGCTTCGACCGGGAAGTCGGAACCGCAGGCGATGCGCGAACCCTGCGCCAGGAAGCTGCGCCAGGCATAGGCCCCCTTGATGCGCTCGGCGCCGACGCGGGTCTCGGCCATGTTCTTGTCCGAGGTCGCGTGGGTCGGCTGCATCGAGGGGATGATACCGATCGTCTTGAAGCGCGGGATGTCGTCCGGCGTGACGATCTGGGCGTGCTCGATGCGGTTGCGCTGCGCTTCCGTGTGGTTGGCCTTGATCTCCTTGGCGAAGGCATCCAGGATCTGGCGGTTGCTGGCGTCGCCGATCGCGTGCACATTGACCTGGTAGCCCTTCTTCATGGCCTTGGCAATCATGGTGTCGATTTCTTCGTTCGAATGGAACAGCAGGCCGTGCGAATGCGGATCGTCGCTGTAGGGCGCCAGCAGCGCGGCGCCGCGGCTGCCCAGGGCGCCGTCGGCATACAGTTTCACGGCGCGCAGCGCGTACATGTCCTTGCCGTAGCCGTTCAGCGGGCCGTTCTTGGCAAGCTGGTCGAAGTCGGGGCCGGTGCCGCCGATCATCGCGTAGATGCGCGTGGTCAGCTTGCCCTGGTCGGCGAAGCTGCGGTACAGCTTGTCCTGGGCGGCGGTGATGCCGGCGTCGTGGGCGCTGGTCAATCCCACGCTGGCCATCTTCTGCAGTGACTTTTCCAGCATCGTGCGGCCTTCCTGCTCGGTCGGCTGCGGCAGCACCTTCAGCATCAATTCCTTGGCGGCGTCGACCAGCACGCCGGTCGCGTGGCCGTCGGCATCGCGCACGATGCGGCCGCCGGTCGGGTCCGGGGTCTTGTCGGTAATGCCGGCCAGTGCCAGCGCGCGGCTGTTGGCCCAGCCGGCGTGGCTGTCGACGCGTTCCAGCCAGACCGGGCGGTCGCTGACGAGCGTATCCAGTTCCTTCGCGGTCGGGAAGCGGCCCAGCTTCCAGTTCTCCTGGTTCCACCCACGCCCGCGCAGCCAGCCCTGGCCCGGGTTGGCACGCGCGTAATCGGCAATCGCGGCTTGCGCCTGCTGCAGCGAAGTGGTCGCCGACAAATCGAGCTGGGTCAGCATCTCGCCCAGGCCGAACACGTGGCCGTGGGCATCGATCAGCCCCGGCAGCACGGTGCGGCCCTTGAGGTCGACGTGACGCGCCTTCGGCGCCCTGGCCGCCACCTCCTGTGCGTTACCGACCGCGGTGATGCGGCCCTTGTCGTCGAAGGCCAGCGATGCGAACTGGACGATGTCCCCTTTCGCGTTCAGCGTGTAACCGTTGGCGTTGTCGATCACGGTATCGGCGTGGGCCGCGGACAAGGCGCCGCATGCGGCCAGGACAAACAGGGAACACTGCAGGGGGGCAAAACGCATCGAAAGTCTCCGGATGGATAAAAGGCAAGTATTCAGTGTAACGAACTTCGGGGTCAGAGCACAATCTCAGCCAGCTTCGGGGTCAGAGCACTTTTTACGGAAACGATCTACACACAATTGAGTTGCATCCATTCGCTTCAGGCTATCGTCGCTATGGTCATGCCTTTATTTTCCATTCTTCGAAAACCATGGCACGACGACCACGCTTGCTACTACCCGCCGTACCTCTTCACATCATCCAGCGCGGGAACAACCGCAATCCATGCTTCGCCAGCGAGACCGACTACCTGGTCTATCTGTCGCTGCTTCAGCAATATTCGGCCATCAGCGCGTGCCAGGTACACGCTTACGTGTTGATGACAAACCACGTGCATCTATTGCTGTCGTCCGGCAGCAGGGACGGTGCAAGCATTCTCATGCGCCGGCTTGGCCAGCACTATGTCCAGTATTTCAATCGACGTCACCAACGGACGGGTACCTTGTGGGAGGGGCGGTTTCGCTCCTGCCTCGTCGAGCAGGAACGCTATCTGCTGATATGTCATCGCTATATCGAGCTCAACCCGGTTCGCGCTCATATGGTTGGCGACCCTGCCGCTTACCCGTGGTCCAGTTTTCGCGCCAATGCATTGGGGGAAGAAAATCTCTTGGTTACCCCGCATGTCGTTTATGAGGGGCTAGGCCGACACGCTGCCGAAAGAAGATCGGCATACCGTCATCTGTTCCAGGACGCGATGTCCGACCAGTTGCTCGAACAAATTCGGCGTGCCAGCAATAGCAATTCACCGCTCGGACCGGACGCCTTCGTGACTGATACATCCAGAGCATTGGGTATCGCCCCTGCAAGGATGTACCTAAAGCCGCTATCTTTGGCCGACAAGAACTTGCCTGAAAAAGTGCTCTGACCCCGAACTCAATCAAGTTTGTGCTCTGACCCCGAATGTTCCCGCTCCAGCTCCAGCAGAGCCCGCTTGCGCTCGATGCCCCAGCGGTAGCCGGAAATCGCGCCGCCGATGCGGACCACGCGGTGGCAGGGGATGGCGATGGCGACCGGGTTGGCGGCGCAGGCGCCGGCGACGGCGCGCGCGGCTTTCGGCATGCCGAGGCGTTCGGCCAGTTCGGCGTAGCTGACGGTGCGGCCGGGCGGGATCTGGCGCAGCGCCTGCCAGACGCGCTGCTGAAAGGCGGTGCCGCGCACGTCCAGCGGCAGGTCGAGGCCGATGCGCGGGGCCTCGACAAAGGCGACCACCTGCGCCACAGTGCGCTCGAAGCCGGGTTCGGCGCCCACCAGTTCGGCGTTCGGAAAGCGTTCCTGCAGGTCGCGCACCAGCGGTTCCGGGTCGTCGCCGAGCAGGAGTGCGCAGATGCCCTTGCCGGTGGACGCGACCAGCAGTGGGCCGAGCGAGCAGCCGGCCACCGCGAAGTGGATGGATTCGCCGCTGCCGCCGGCGCGGTAGCGGCGCGGGGTCATGCCCAGTACGCCGTTCGATGCGGCGTAGAAGCGGCCGCTCGAATTGAAACCGGCGTCGTAGGCCGCCGCGGTGACGGTAGGCGCCTGCGCCAGTTCCCGTTGCAGGCGCCCGGCGCGGCGCGCGTCGGCATAGGCCTTGGGCGTGATCCCGGTATGCGCCTTGAACACGCGGTGGAAGTGAAACCGGCTCATGCCGCAGGCGCGCGCCAGGGTGTCGAGATCCGGTGCCTCGGCGGCCTGGTCGATCAGGCGGCAGGCGTGGGCGACGGCGGCGGCCTGGCGCTCGGCCAGCGGCGGATCTAGCGGACGGCAGCGCAGGCAGGGCCGGAAACCGGCGGCTTCGGCCTCCCGGCTGCTGGCGTGAAAGGCGACGTTGGCACGGTGCGGCCTGCGCGACGGACACGAGGGGCGGCAATAGACGCCGGTACTGCGCACCGAATAATAGAACTCGCCGTCAGCGGCGTGCGAGCGGGTGCAGACGGCGGCCCAGCGTTCGTCGTCGCCCATGAAGGCGCCTGCCAATGTGTTCATGCTGTTCTCCTGATTCGCCATACCGCCATCGTACGCACCCGCGCCGCGCCCCGCACCCCGGCGCTTGCTTTCAAATTCGCGATGCTAGAATGCTCCCCCTGAATAACAGAGACGACGGGCATCGGCCCGGCTCCCGGAGAAATCAGTTTGGACCGACAGACCGCGCAAGACAGCACGCCCACCAGCACGCCCATCTTCCAGCGCATCAAGGATTACCTGCTCGGCGAAATCGCCGCCGGCCGCTGGAAGGAAGGCGACCTGGTGCCATCAGAGCAGGCCCTGGTGCGCCAGTTCGGCGTGTCGCGCATGACCGTCAACCGCGCAGTGCGCGAACTCACCGCCGACCAGGTGCTGACCCGGCGCCAGGGCTCGGGCACCTATGTCGCGCCGCAAAAATACCAGGCCACGCTGGTCGAGATCCGCAACATCGCCGACGAAGTGCGCGCCCGCGGCCATGTGCATGCCAGCCGCCCGCGCCTGCTGGAGCAAGGCGCGGCGAGCGAGGCGCTGGCCGCGGATTTCGGCGTGCCCCCCGGCGCGCCGCTGTTCCACTCGCTGATCGTGCACGAGGAGAACGAGCGGCCGATCCAGGTCGAGGACCGCTGGGTCAATCCGGCATGCGCCCCGGCCTACCTGGAGCAGGACTACACGCGCATCACGCCCAACGAACACCTGATGGCGGTGGCGCCGCTGCAGGGTGCCACCTACAGCATCGAGGCGCTGCCGGCACCGCGCGAGGTGGCCGAGATGCTGGCCCTTGCGCCGGGCAGCGCCTGCCTGGTGCTGAGACGCCAGACCAGGTCGAACGGCCTGGTGGCGTCGGTGGTGACGATGTGGCATCCGGGCGATTTGGTCAAATTCACCGGCAGCGTCGGCTGAAATAGTGTCAGGCGCGCCACGCCCGTAAAAAAAGCGCAGCCAGATTGCACACAGGGCTTGTCGGTACGCGATAATGCCCCATCTTTTGCAGCAAGACTGGCGCCTCTCACAAGGCTAAGAGCGCCTGCCTGGCACAGGCATTTGCGGGCGCCCGGACCGTGTTAGGTTTTTGTACAAAGCTCACGAACACGTTTCAGGAAAATAGGTTATTATTTCAGCCAATCCCCGCCTGACGTCCTCTTGCAGATCTTCCACGGTTCGAATTGTGCACACATTGTCTCCACCATTGTGTTGCAACTCCAGTCCGACAAGCAGGAAGCCGGCCGACCAAGCCGGCCGCGGCACCAGCCCTTCAGGCGCGAACCTACAACTGAGTGACCTACCTCATCTGAGGAAAACATGAGCGAAAACATCAAACACATCAGCGATGCATCTTTCGATACCGACGTGCTCAAGTCCGAGCGTCCGGTCCTGGTCGACTTCTGGGCCGAGTGGTGCGGTCCTTGCAAGATGATCGCCCCGATCCTGGAAGAAGTCGCAAAAGAATATGACGGCAAGCTGTTGATCGCGAAGATGGATGTCGACGCGAACCAGGCCGTGCCGGCAAAGTTCGGCATTCGCGGCATCCCGACCCTGATTCTGTTCAAGAACGGCGTCGCAGCCGCACAAAAAGTCGGCGCCATGGCCAAGGGCCAACTGACCGCCTTCATCGACAGCAACATCTGATACCATAGGCGGCGGCAGCGCGCCCGCACTGCCGCCCTTTCTTCAGCACGGGAAGGCGATCGACTCCGATGCCCCCACATTATTAACCCACGCAGTTCCCTCCCCTACCTTTACTTTCCCGTCACGGGACACCCGACACATGCACTTATCTGAACTCAAGGCAATGCACGTCTCCGCCCTTCTGGAGATGGCGATCAGCCTGGATATCGACAACGCAGCCCGCCTGCGCAAACAAGAACTGATGTTCGCGATCCTCAAGAAGCGCGCGAAACAAGGCGAACAGATTTTCGGCGACGGCGCGCTCGAGGTATTGCCGGACGGTTTCGGCTTCCTGCGCTCGCCGGATGCGAGCTACATGGCATCGACCGACGACATCTACATCTCGCCGTCGCAGATCCGCCGCTTCAACCTGCATACGGGTGACTCGATCGAAGGCGAAGTACGCACGCCGAAGGATGGCGAACGCTATTTCGCACTGGTAAAGGTGGACAAGGTCAACGGCGAATCGCCGGAAGCCTCGAAGCACCGCATCCTGTTCGAAAACCTGACGCCGCTGCACCCGAACGAGCCGCTGCGCCTGGAGCGCGACATGAACGGCGCGGAAAACATCACCGGCCGCATCGTCGACCTGATCTCGCCGATCGGCAAGGGCCAGCGCGGCCTGTTGGTGGCCTCGCCGAAGTCCGGCAAATCGGTCATGCTGCAGCACATCGCCCACGCGATCACCGCCAACCACCGCGACTGCACCCTGATCGTCCTGCTGATCGACGAACGTCCCGAGGAAGTCACCGAGATGCAGC
>Ga0265780_10000160_pt1 | contig 107346 bp, 123 predicted proteins | sample P1T30metagenome_FD_192432 | JGI IMG/M metagenome (GOLD analysis project Ga0265780, IMG submission 192432) | Plant litter microbial communities from East Loma Ridge, Irvine, California - P1 T30 | ecosystem: Environmental > Terrestrial > Plant litter > Unclassified | place: USA: California...
CCTTCAGCGCCGCGTTATAGTCTTTCCAGTTGGTCGTTCGGTACTTCGGCTTTACGGGAGCAGTCATGCGGTTAGTTTACCCGTGCTCTGCCTTGGCCGCTGACGGGTCAATTTGTGCAACAAAGCCATTCCGGATACTCATAACAGCCTCTAAGGGTTTTGCACAACCTCATACGAAATAAATCTTACCTGAATAAAGCATACAAAAAGCAATAGTGTTAATTCAGTAAAAAAACTAAGATTTGGTCTAATGCCGAAAATTAAACCAGAAAAAGCACGGATCAAAATGTAGATAGGAACTAAAAAATTTGTAAACTTCTTTTTTACTTTTACTTCGGCGTGACAGTTTGAGCATTGGACCCTTCCATCAAAGGGAGGATAAAACTGAGTCAATCCAGATATAGTTAATTTTTTACAGTGTGGACATCTATACATTTTTTCCTCCATGTACCAGGAAAATATTCTGAAAATATCAAAAACTTATGCAGTTTTAAAGGGTATATCTATATTGTCAATAGATTTTTTGTATGTAATGTGCATATCTAAATAGCATATTGAACGTTCTTTAAAATGCAGGTTTCAATCACGGATTTCGCATTTGGTAAACCTAATATTTTTAATAGTTTCCGTTTATCAAGACGGCGCCTTTATTGTTCTGAGCCAGAGCAGCTTTCAAGCTTCAGGCTGAACAATAAATAGTTGATGCCACCGCGAAAAGCCTCGGCTGATATGCCTGCGGCTGAGTAAAACCCCGACATCAAAGTCAGTTAGAGACTGTTTCAAAAGTCAATACGGTCGAGATGAGGTTGAGCGCTTTATGGCATACGTGCAATCTTGTCCGACTTGCTAACGACAGCACCATATGATTGCGCTGAAGCGTGTCGCCCGGGAGTTATCAAACCGTCTCTTGGCGAATCCGGCACGATGAAACTTTGGATTAGTCTGTTCGCCGAGCAGGAACGTGAGGAACCGGCACGCAAAGCCGGGCAATCCGTTGACGGACTTGGCTAAGAGATGGTTTGAAAACTCACCGGGAACGCATTCTGTGCAATAGCGACGAGCCGAGCGCGATATAGATCATCGCTTGGGATACGTCGAAGCGCTGCTCGTAATCGCAGACCAGGCGGCGATAACGCATCAGCCACGCAAATGGCCGCTCGACGACCCAGCGCCGCGGTTGCGCATGAAAGCCGTTCTGGCCCTGCAGGCCACGCACGACCTCGACGGTCAAGTCGGGGTAGGCTGCCTTGTCGAGCAGGGTACGCTGGTCATAAGCGGCATCACTGAACAAATGCTTCACCCAAGGCCAGCGCTTGACCAAGGCATCAAGTACCAGTTGGGCGCTAGTCGAGTCGGCGATATCAGCGGGCGTCAGGTTCACCGCCAGTAGTCGCCCATCGGTATCGACGGTGATGTGCCGCTTGCGTCCACTGATTTTCCTGTGTGCGTCGTACCCGCGCTCGGGCGCGCCCGGAGCCTTTACCGATTGGCTGTCGAGGATACCGGCCGAAGGAACGAGCTCGCATTGCTCGCACATCCGGTCAGGCATCAGGGCCAGGTCGTGGATCGTCCGGAACAGAAAGCGCCGCATCAGTCGTCTGAACCAGTAGTACACCGTTTGGTAAGGAAGAAAATCGTTGGACAGCATGCGCCATTCGCAACCCGACCGGACCAGGTAACGCAGTGCATCGATCACCTCGCGAAGTGTTGTTTTTCGAGGGCGCCCGGTACGGGCTGCACCGGGCAGTAACGGCTCGAGGCGCTTCCATTTCTTGTCGCTGATGTCGGTTGGGTAGCCTAGTTGCTCTCTTGGTTTCAAGAACTTATGCCGCGTCCACTGTTCTGCTGTCCACATGGCGTACTCCTGCAAGAGTGTGCCGTTTGGACATCATAGTTGCTTCCAAGTTTTCAAATCGTCTCTTAGTACGGAGAGATGGTTGGTTTTCGAACAATGGCGCTCATCGGGTTAGCTGCACATTGTTGAATTCGAAATTCTTGAGATAATCGTCGAAACGCGTCTGAAATTTCGACGAATTTCTTGAGTGTAGTTATTAAATTGCGCGTTGCGAGACCAAACGCAAGTGCTTGTGAGGTCACGCCCCGAGGCTGCTGAGGGAGTAGGTCGCTTGACGAAACATGCGTAAGCAATGCATGTTGACCGAGCTGGACAACGAAACGGCGGAGCACCGGCGCGCATGGCGCGTCACGCGGCGGTAGCAGGAGAGCTGCGTATGGCCGGTAGAAAAGGGGAGTTTCGCAGAAACAAAAAAGGCGTCACGATCACTCGTAACGCCTTCATTGCTACAACTATATTCTGGTAGGCCGTGCGGGGCTCGAACCTGCGACCAACGGATTAAAAGTCCGCTGCTCTACCAACTGAGCTAACGACCCGAAGAACCAAGATTATAGGCCGCTTCCGATGACCTGTCAAACGCGCATGAGCTGACTCAAGAAGCCAAGGCTCACTTCAGCGCCGCCAGGCGGTCCTTGGCCGTCTGTGCGGCATTGGTGTCCGGGTACTTCTTGACCAGCTGCTGGAAAGTCTTCTTGGCGTTCTTGAGGTCTTTCAGGCCGACGTAGTTGCTGGCGATGTTCAGCATGGCGTCCGGGGCCTTCGGGCTGGTGCCGTAGTTGGCGATCACGACTTCCTGGGCTGCGATGGCGTTCTTGTAGTCCTGCTGCAGGTAGTAGGCGTTGCCGATCCAGTACTGGGCGTTGGCCGCGTAGGCCGAGTTCGGGTAGCGGCGGATGAAGTCCTGGAACGCGGTGACGGCGCCGGCGTAGTCGCGCGAGGTGAAGCGGGCGTAGGCGGCGTCGTAGGTGTCTTTTTCGGTCGGCAGCACTTCGGCGGCCTGGCCGTCGATGGTTTCCTGGCGCGGCTCGAGCTTCTTGATGCGGGCGTCGAGGTCGGCGTACAGGTCTTTCTGGCCTTTCTGGGCCATCGCGATCTGGTTGGCCAGCACTTCGATCTGGCCGCGCAGGCGCGAGATCTCCTGCATGGTCTGCTCGTGCTGGTTCAGCAGGTCGACGCTGATGGACTTGTCGGCCTTGGTGTCGAGGCGGGCGGTGACGTCGCGGTTCAGGGCTTCGACCTTGGCGCGCAGGTCGAGGATGGCGCGGCGCGCTTCGTCGTCATCGAGCAGGCCGGCGCTGGCGTGCAGGGGCATCCAGGCTGCCAGGGCGAGGGCGACGGCCGCAAGGCGGGACTGGGTCAGTGTGATCATCTTCGACTCTTTTCTGAAAAAACGGGGCGGGAAGCAGTCTGCACTGCATCCCGCCCCGCTGTCAATCCGCTGGGGTAGCGTCTTGCCGATCGGCTTATTGGTAGACGATGTCGGCGCGGCGGTTTTCTGCCCAGACCGATTCGCCGGTGCCGGTGGCCTTCGGCTTTTCTTCGCCCAGCGACACGGCTTCCATCTGGCTGTCGGTCACGCCCAGGGCGGCCATCGACTTGCGCACGGCTTCGGCGCGCTTCTGGCCCAGGGCCAGGTTGTACTCGGTGCCGCCGCGATCGTCGGTGTTACCCTGGATCAGGATGTGGCGCTGCTTGTTCTTGGTCAGGTAGGCCGAGTGGTTCTCGACGACCGGCTTGCCGTCGTCACGGACGACGTAGCTGTCGAAGTCGAAGTACACGCTGCGGTTCGCCAGGACGCCTTTCGGGTCGTTCAGCGGATCGACGCTGCCGGTCTCGACCGGACGGATGTCACGGGTCGTGTCGGCCGGCGGCGCGGTCGGGGTCGGGGTCTTTTCGACGACCGGCGGGGTCTCTTGCAGTTTTACCGGCGACGAGCAGGCCGACAGCACGGCTGCCGCGACGGCGATGAGGGCTACACTCTTGATGTTGCGCATGGTTTTTCTCCTGGTCAAAAAATGTTCACTTCATAAACGGGCCCCAGCTGGGCTCCCGAATGTTTCCCGCTCGGGTGGTCAAGCGTTGCTTGACGCGCCCGTCGACTGACACCACGGCCAGCGCAACGCGCCCGCCGCCCTTGGTCGCATACATGATGTATTTGCCGTTCGGCGAAAAACTCGGTTCGGAGGCCCCATCGGCCAGGCGTTGTTCCTGGCCGCTCGCCAGGTCCATCGCGTACAGGGAAAAACCGCCTTCGCGCTGCGAAATCCAGGCCAGCGTCTTGCCGTCCGAGGATACACGAGGGCTGATGTTGTAGTTGCCTTTGAACGTGACGCGCGTGGCCTGGCCACCGTTCACGCCCATCTTGTAGATCTGCGGGCCGCCGCTGCGGTCGCTGGTGAAGTACACGCTCTGGCCGTCGGCCGAGAATTGCGGTTCGGTGTCGATGCCGTTGCTGTTCGACAGGCGGCGCAGGCCGCTGCCGTCGGCGTTCACGATGTAGATCTGGGTATTGCCGGTCTTCGACAGCGACAGCGCCAGCTTGCTGCCGTCCGGCGACCAGGCCGGGGCCGAGTTGCTGCCCTTTTCGTTGGCGACGACGGTGCGCTGGCCGGTGACCAGGTTCTGCACGTAGATCACGGGTTTGCGCAGTTCGAAGGAGACGTAGGCGACCCGGGTGCCGTCCGGCGACCAGGCCGGCGAGATGATCGGTTCCTTGCCGTGGGCGGCGATCTGTTCGCCTTCGCCGTCGGCGTCGGCCACCACCAGCTGGTAGTCGCGGGCCGCGCGGTTTTCCTTCACGTAGGCGATGCGGGTCGAGAAGATGCCGCGCACGCCGGTCAGCTTTTCATAGACGTCGTCGGCGATCTTGTGCGCTTCCAGGCGCGTGAAGCGGGTGGCCACGGCATCGTTCAGTTGTGACAGCTGCGACTGCTTGACCGTGTCCATCAGCTTGTAGCGCACCTGCAGGCGGCCGTCCGGGGTCTTTTCGACGGAGCCGACCACCAGCGCGTCGGCGCCGCTGGCCTTGAAGGCGGCCAGGTCGATGCTGGCGCTGTCCGAAATGGTCTGGCGCGCGTCGATGACCTTGAACACGCCGCTGCGCTCGAGGTCGGCGCGTATGATGGCCGACACTTGTTCCGGCGCCACGGATTCGTTCGCGAAGGCGGCGACGGCAACCGGGATCTGGTTGCTGCCCACGCCGGCGATTTCCACGCTCAGCTGGGCGTGGGCGGCCGTCCCCGCCAGCAGGGTGGCCGAAAACAACAGGGTATGTAGTTTCTTCATGAGTGTCTCGGATGTTGGATTGAGGGCGAGTCTGCTCAATTCAGGTCCTTCATTCGGAAGTTGACCGGCAGAGATCGCTCTACCGTACCATCTTTCTTCTTTGGCAGCGGTGACGATTTGTTAATGCTGCGTTCCACGGCATCGTCGAACTCCGGGATGCCGCTGCTCTTGGTCTTGCGCACCGATACGATTTCACCGGTCGGCAATTGCTCGACGACGAAGCTGACCATCGGATTGCCCGCTACGTCGGTGCTGCCGGCGTAGTTCGCGTTGCTCTTGATCTTCGCGGCGATGGCGCCGAGGTAGCCGCTGTCCAGGCGCGGCGCGGTCGACTTGGCGGCCGTGCCGGTGCTGCCCGGATTGCCGTTGCCGGTGATACGCTTGACTTCCATATCGGCGAGTTTGGCCAGTTGGGCGGCTTCGGCTTTTTCTTTCGCTGCTTTTTCCTTCGCAGCCTTATCCTTGGCCAGTTTCTCGGCCTTTTCCTTGTCGGCCTTTTTCTTCTCCGCTTCTTCTTTCTTCGCCAGTTCCTTCTTCTCGGCGGCGTCGCGTTCCTTCTTCTCGGCCAGCTCGCGTTCCTTCTCGCGTTCCTTCTTCTCCGCAAGTTCACGCTCTTTCTTGTCGGCCAGCGCCTTTGCTTTCTTCTCGTCCGCGCGCTTCTGTTCCGCAAGCTCGCGTTCACGCTCGAGGCGCTCTTCGCGTTCCTGTTCCGCCACCTGCTGGCGCTTCAATTCTTCCTTGCGCTTCTTCTCGCGCTCGAGGGCGATATCGGGCTGCTTCGGCGCCACCGGTTGCTCGACCACGCGCGGCGCCGGCGCGGGAGGCGGCGGCGGCGGGGGCGGCGTATCGGGTTGCGGTTCCGGCTCGGGCTCGGGTTCCGGCGCGGGCGGCGGTGGCGGCGGGGCGGCGGTCTGGGTGTTGACGTCCCAGACCTCGGCTTCGATCGTCACCGGGGTATTGCTCTGCCAGCTGACGCCGATCCAGAGGAAGGCCAGCAGCAGGGCGTGCACGCCCACCGCCAGGCCGATCGAGGGCCAGCGGTTCGGTTCGGGCGGCACCCGGTAGGGGGAGCCGTTGTCAGTGGTGTGCTTTGTTGCCGACATCGGGATTCTTTACTTCGTGGCCAGGCCGACGCGGTTGATGCCCATCTTCTTCGCTTCCGAGATCAGCTGGATCACGTCGTCGTACTTGCTGTCGCGGTCGCCCGAGATCAGGACCGGGTAGTCGGGATGTTCCTCATGCGCGGCGCGCAGGCGCTCGAGCAGGGCGGTGCGGTCGGCCACGTCTTCGAGGCCGTGCCCGCTCTTGCCCTTGATGCCGATCGACAGCTGGCCCTTCTCGCGCACGGCGAGCGTGATGTAGTCGTCGGGCGGCTGGGTCGAGCGCTCGGCGTTCGGCAGCTTGATCTCGCTCGGGTTCTGGGTCGGCGGCACCGCCATGAAGATGATGAGCAGCACCAGCATCACGTCGATGTAGGGCACGACGTTGATTTCGGATTTGAGCTTGCGCCGGCTGCCGCGCAGATTGCTGTTGAAGGCCATGTCGGTTCTCGTCGGCGGCGATCAGCGCGATTGGCGCTGCAGGATGTTCGAGAACTCCTCGACGAAGCTTTCGAAGCGGATCGCGAGGCGGTCGATGTCGTGGGTGAAGCGGTTGTACGCGACCACGGCCGGGATCGCCGCGAACAGGCCGATGGCGGTGGCGATCAGCGCTTCGGCGATGCCGGGGGCGACCGTCGCCAAGGTTGCCTGCTGCACGTTGGCCAGGCCGCGGAAGGCGTTCATGATGCCCCACACCGTGCCCAGCAGGCCGATGTACGGGGACACCGAGCCGACCGAGGCCAGGAAGTTCAGGTGGGTGTCGAGCGAATCGAGTTCGCGGTGGAAGGCGGCGCGCATCGCGCGGCGGGCGCCGTCCAGCACCGCGCCGACGTCGAGGGCGTCGCGCGAGGCCTGCTTGCCCTTGATGAACTCGCCCATGCCGGCTTCGAAGATGCGCGCCAGCGGGCCGCTCTGGTCGCGCTGGCTGCTGGCGCTCTGGTGCAGGGTGTGCAGGTTGCCGCCGGCCCAGAAGCTGCGTTCGAACTGTTCGGTCGCGCGGCGCGCGGCGCGCAGCGCGAACACCTTGCGGAAGATATAGGTCCAGCTGATCAGGGAAATCGCGAACAGCAGTGCCATCAGCAGCTGTACCAGCACGTGCGCGTGGCGGATCAATTCAAGGAAGGAGAGGTCTTGGACTGCGTTCATCGTGGATTCGTTCAGGTATGGGTATTAAGCGGCACGCATTTTAGCAGCGGCAAGGTCGGGAAGAGAACGGGGACGCATCGTGGCCGCGTCGACGCAGCCGACTTTCACGTCGGCGCTCGCCAGCAGGGTATCGCCACGCCAGGCCTGCTGGGCGAACTGCACCGAGGCGCGGCCAAGCTTCTCCACGGTGAGCAGCAACTTCACTTCATCGTCCAGGCGCGCCGCGGCGCGATAGTCGATGCTGGCGCTGCGCACGACGAAGGCCGCACCTTCTTCGGCGAGCACGGTCTGCTGGTGAATGCCGAGCGAACGCAGCCATTCAGTGCGTGCCCGTTCGAAGAACTTCAGGTAATTCGCGTAATAAACGATCCCGCCGGCGTCGGTGTCTTCGTAATAGACCCTGACCGTCCAGGTGAAAACTGAAGGCATTTCAGCTGCCATAAATGAAATAGGGAAACATTTTACGCCATTTGAGCGGCTTTATGTATCCTGGCGTACATATCCAGGGCGCGAAACCGAGAGTGCGCTGGCCTGCGCTCCGAAAAATGTGGGGTAGTAGACTCGACAACTGTATGTCAAGCCAACAACTGTAACACTTTTTCACAAGATGCAGCGCCATCGAAACAAACCCCAAATTCGGGGTCAGAGCGAATTATTAAGTAATATCTTTACAAAAATATCGGAAGGATGGCGCCCGTATTGTCGCGGCGTACAGCGCCGACCGTGCATTGGCGCCATTTCCTGGATATTCGCTCTGACCCCGAATTATTGTGCCGAATTGTTGTGATCAGCCGCGCTTGATGTTGAACGGCGCAAAGCCCTGGCAGGTCGGCATCATTTCGATCAGGTTGACGTTGATGTGCGGGGGCAGGGTGGCGATCCAGTAGGCGGTGGCGGCGATGTCTTCGGCGGTGAGCGGCTGGGTGCCTTCGTAGACCTTGGCGGCGGCGTCGTCGTCGCCCTTCATGCGCACGTTCGAGAATTCAGTGCCGCCGCACAGGCCGGGCGCCAGGTTGGTGGCGCGCACGCCGGTGCCGACCAGGTCGGCGCGCAGGTTCAGCGTGAACTGCTCGACGAAGGCTTTGGTGGCACCGTACACGTTGCCGCCCGGGTAGGGGTAGTGGCCGGCCACCGAGCCCAGGTTGATGACCAGGCCGGTGCCGCGCTCGACCATCGACGGCAGCACGGAGTGGGTCATCGCCACCAGGCCCTTGACGTTGGTATCGATCATCGTGTTCCAGTCGGCCAAAGGGACTTCATGCGCCGGCTTGGTGTTCAGCGCCAGGCCGGCGTTGTTGATCAGGACGTCGATCTGGCGCCAGGATTGCGGCAGCATCGACAGCGCTTCCTCGATCGAGGCCTTGTCGGTGACGTCCATCTGGAGCGGCAGCGCCGATTCGCCCAGCTCGGCCGCCAGCGCCTCCAGGCGCTCCTTGCGCCGCGCCGCCAGCACCACCTGGTGGCCGTTCCTGACGAAGATGCGCGCCATCGCGGCGCCGAAGCCGGCCGATGCGCCGGTGATGAAAACGATCATGGTGGAATTTCCCGGTGGGTGGTCAAGCCGGGGATTGTAGCCGAAACGGCCACGCCCGGCAGGGGGGCGCTTGCCTGACAGTCATCGGTTTCCTTGCTTCCCCACCGCCACATCCCTTACAATCGGGCGCTCATTTACATCTCACGTAACTGGCGAAAACCGCGCGCCCCCGCGCGGCGAAGGTGGACGTCCACCGGGGAACGTGAGATGCCGTTTTTGCCGTTCGCCTGGGCAGCCACCGATGGGTATGACCTGTTTGTCGCGGCTGCCTGCCCGTTCGCGGCTCCCGCCTGGATCCAGTGCCGCCCGTCGCCTGGTACTTCTATCGATTGGAGTTTTTTCATGTTTGCAAAAGATCACACGCTCGCCAACGTCGACCCGGATCTGTGGGATGCCATCCAGAAGGAAAACAAGCGCCAGCAGGACCACATCGAGCTGATCGCCTCCGAGAACTACACCTCGCCGGCCGTGATGCAGGCGCAGGGCTCCCAGCTGACCAACAAGTACGCCGAAGGCTACCCGGGCAAGCGCTACTACGGCGGCTGCGAATACGTCGACGTCGCCGAGCAACTGGCGATCGACCGCGTCAAGCAACTGTTCGGCGCCGAAGCCGCCAACGTCCAGCCGAACTCGGGTTCGCAGGCGAACCAGGGCGTGTTCTTCGCCATGCTCAAACCCGGCGACACCATCATGGGCATGTCGCTGGCCGAAGGCGGCCACCTGACCCACGGCATGGCCCTGAACATGTCGGGCAAATGGTTCAACGTGGTCTCCTACGGCCTGACCGAGCAGGAAGACATCGACTACGACGCCATGGAAGCCCTGGCGCGCGAGCACAAGCCGAAGATGATCATCGCCGGCGCCTCCGCGTTCGCCCTGCGCATCGACTTCGAGCGCTTCGCCCGCATCGCCAAGGAAGTCGGCGCCTACTTCATGGTCGACATGGCCCACTACGCCGGCCTGATCGCGGCGGGCGAGTACCCGAACCCGGTGCCCTACGCCGACTTCGTGACCTCGACCACCCACAAGTCCCTGCGCGGCCCGCGCGGCGGCATCATCCTGATGAAGGCCGAGCACGAGAAGGCCATCAACTCGGCGATCTTCCCGGGCATCCAGGGCGGTCCGCTGATGCACGTGATCGCGGGCAAAGCGGTCGCCTTCAAGGAAGCGCTGTCGCCGGAATTCAAGGCCTACCAGCAGCAGGTGGTCAAGAACGCCAAGGCCCTGGCCGACGCGCTGATCGAACGCGGCCTGCGCATCGTGTCCGGCCGCACCGAGTCGCACGTGATGCTGGTCGATTTGCGCGCCAAGGGTCTCACCGGCAAGGAAGCGGAAGCGATCCTGGGCCAGGCACACATGACCTGCAACAAGAACGGCATCCCGAACGACCCGCAGAAGCCTTTCGTCACCTCGGGCATCCGCCTGGGCAGCCCGGCCTTCACCACCCGCGGCTTCAAGGAAGAGGACGCCACCAAGGTGGGCCACCTGATCGCCGACGTGCTGGACAACCCGCACGACGCCGCGACCATCGAGCGCGTCAAGGCGGAAGTCAAGCAACTGACCGACAAGTACCCGGTCTACGCGTCGTAATCGGTATCACGGGCGCCTTCGGGCGCCGTTTTTCAAGCAGTACTCCAGCAGCAACCCGGCGCCCCATGAAATGTCCGTTCTGTCACCATGAAGACACCCAGGTCCTCGATACCCGCGTATCCGAGGTGGGCGATGCCATCCGGCGCCGGCGCCGCTGCGTCCAGTGCGACAAGCGCTTCACCACCTACGAACGCATCGAGCTGTCGATGCCGATCATCGTCAAGAAGGACGGCAGCCGCACCGAGTATTCGCCCGACAAGCTGCGCGGCAGCCTGATGCTGGCCCTGCGCAAGCGCCCGGTCTCGGCCGAGGCGATCGATGCCGCCGCCGCCTCGATCGAGGAAAAGCTGCTCACCAGCGGCCGGCGCGAGGTCGATACCGGCCACGTCGGCGAGCTCGTGATGCAGGAACTCAAGCGCCTCGACAAGATCGCCTATATCCGTTTCGCCTCGGTCTACAAGAACTTCGAAGACCTGGCCGAGTTCCAGGAAGCGATCGCGGAAGTCGGGCAGCCGCGCAAGTAACGACCCCGCTTCTGCGTTTTTAGTTCCATTCCGGCCCTTGAGCGGCCCCATCGCTGGCCTGGCGACTACTGTATATCTTCACAGCTCCTGAATATGTGACTGTGGAGGTTCCCGATGCCGGCCATGCCCGCCGCTGTGCCCAGCTTAGTGTCCACGATGCGCGCCCGCGCCGGCTTCACGCTGGCCGAAGTGCTGGTGGCCCTGTTTGTCGTCGCGCTCGGCATCGCCGGCGCCGCCGGCCTGCAGGCCACGGCGCTGCGCGCGGGGCGCGAGGCGGCGCGCCTGGCCGACGCCGTCCAGCTGGCCGCCGCGCTGGCCGAACGCATGCGCGCCAACCCGGCCGCGATGGCGCTGGCCGACGGCGCCAATCCCTATCTCCAGTTCGACTTCGATACCGCTGCGGATGCGCCGCCATCCGCCGCCGCCTGCTATGGCGAGCATGCCTGCAACGCGGACGCGCTGGCGCGTTTCGACCTGATGGAAGTCGCCGGTGAGCTGGCCGCGCGCTTTCCCGATGGACGCATCCTGGTATGCCGCGACGCGTCCGGCGCCGCGGCATGGACCTGTGGCGCCGAGCCGGGCGCACCCGTCGTGATCAAGCTCGGCTGGCGCGAACCGGATGAGACGGCGGCACTGCCTCGCGTGCAGTTGCCGGCGGGAGGTGGCGCATGAACGGCCGGCACAAGGTCTGGCCGGGCTTGCGGCGCGATCGCGGCCTGACCCTGATCGAGATGATGGTCGCGCTGGCCGTGGGCATGGCCGTGGTGCTGGCGGCCGGGCACTTGCTTGGCCTGGCCAACGGCGCCTGGGCGGCGCAGACGGAAGCCGCGGCGGTCGACGACGGCGGACGCTACGCGCTGGAACTGGTGGGCCGGGCACTGCGCCAGGCGGCCTGGACCGATCCGGCCCAACTTGACGCAGCAGGAAGCGTGGCGCCGGCGCACCTGGCCGGCCTCGACGCCCACTCCCTGAGCAAGGCCACTTTCGTCATCGACAACCCGCTGCCGGACGCCGTCAACGGCAGCGACGTGCTGGCGGTGCGCTTTGCCGGCGCCGGTCCGGCCCCCGACGGCGATGGCAGCGTGACGGGCTGCGCCGGCTTTCCCGTGGCCGACGGCGAGGAGGGCTGGAGCATCTTCTACGTGGCGCGCAACGGCGACGGCGAAGCCGAACTGCGCTGCAAGTACCGCGGCGCGGCCAACTGGAGCGCCGACGCGGTGGTGGCCGGCGTCGACGGCTTCCAGGTGCTCTACGGCATCGACACCGACACCCCGCGCGATCACGTCCCCAACCGCTACCTGAATGCCGCCGCGATCGCCGCGCTGGACGCCGCGCTCGGCCTCGCTGCCGGCAGCGAGGATTTCCATCGCCACACCCACTGGAAGCGCGTGGTCAGCGTGCGCGTCGGCCTGCTGCTGCACGGTGCCCGGCCGACGCGGCACGGCGGCGGCACCATGGCGTACCCCTTGCTCGGCACCGTCTACGGCGCATCCCCGGCGGCTGCGGCGGACGAAGGCAGCCTGCTGGACGAAGCCGGCATGCCGGACGCACTGCGCGAGCGCGAGCGGCGCCTGTTCACGACGACGGTCGCGCTGCCGTCCCCGATGCCATGAGGCGCACTTTCCACGCTCGCCAGCGTGGTCTGGCCCTGGTCTGCGCAATGGTGCTGCTGCTCGGCGCCATGCTGCTCGGCCTGTCGGTGGCGCGCGCCGCTTTCGGCAACGTGGCGTCGGCGCGCCATGAACGCGAACGCCTGCTGGCGCGCGCCGCGGCCGAGGCGGCGCTGCTGGATGCCCAGGCCGATATCGCCGGCGGCGCCCAGCCCGGGTCGGAGCGGGCCGGCTGGTTCGCGGCGGGTGCCGGCGGTTTTCTTGATGGCTGCGGCCACGGCGGCCAGGACCTCGGCCTGTGCCTGCCGGCCGCGGCGGCCAAGCCGGCGGCCTGGCAGGCGGCCGACCTGGCCGCGCCGGACAGCCCGGTGCGGGTGCCGTATGGGCGCTACACCGGCGCGCTGTTCGCAGCCGGCGGCGGCATGCTGCCGGCACGCCTGCCGGGTTACCTGATCGAACGGCTGGCACCGGGCGGGGCCGGGCCGCCGGCCGGGACCGTCTACCGCATCACGGCGATCGGCTTCGGTACGCGCGAGACGGTGCAGGTGGTGCTGCAGGCCTTGTATCGCCGGTTGCCGCCTGGGCCTGGATCTGCCGGCACAGGCGCGGACGCCGGCGCGGGCACGGGTACGGGCACGGCACAGGAATCCGGCGCCGAGGGCAGCCCACCATCCGACGAGCCGCCTGGCCCGGCGCAACCGCCTGACCCGCCACCAGAACCGCCCGCAGGCCGCATCGCCTGGCGCGAAGTCGCCAACTGGACGGCGCTGCATGCGCAGGCCATCAAATAACAGGAGACAGCATGAACAAGGAGACAGCATGAAACAAGGCCACGGATTCACCCTGATCGAAGTGCTGATCGTGCTGGCCATCGTGGCCATCCTCACGTCGATCGCCTTGCCCAACTACAGCGGCTACATCGTGCGCAGCAAGCGCACCGAGGGCCAGGTGGCGCTGGTCGAGGCCATGCAGCGCCAGGAACGCTACTTTGGCCGGCACAACAGCTACGTCGAATTCTCGGCCGCATCGGGCGACGGCGAGTCGGCGGACTTTCCCTGGTGGTCCGGCCCCCGGCCGGCCGGCAGCGCTTACGAACTCGAAGGCCACGCCTGTCCGGGGCGCTCGCTGCAGGACTGCATCGAGATCCGAGCCCGGCCCGGCACGGCCAGGGTCGACGCCAGTTTCCGCGATCCGGACTGCGGCGAGCTGACGCTCGACAGCTTCGGCAACCAGGGCGCGCAGGGCGCGACGGCCGCGCGCTGCTGGCCATGAAGCAGCGGCACGATGCGGCGGCCGGCTTCTCGCTGGCCGAGCTGGCCATGGTACTGGCGGTGGCCGGGGTCTTGCTGGCGCTGGCCGCGCCCGACCTGGGCATGACGATCCGGCGCCTGCAGCTCAAGAGCGCCAGCGCCGATTTGTTCGCCGCGCTCGGCGTGGCGCGCAGCCAGGCGATGGCGCGCGGGGAGCTGGTCAAGCTGCAGCCGCGCGACGGCAACGGGGCTGACTGGCGCAGCGGCTGGCGCGTCTTCATCGACCGCGACGGCGACGGCCAGCCGGGCGCAAGCGACACCCTCATCGCCGAGCACGGCCCGCTCCCGGACGGGCTGGCGGTCGCCTTTGCCTTTACGAGCCCTGCGCCGCCTTACTATATCGCCTACAATGGCGCCGGACGCAGCTGCGGCGCCACCAACAGCGCGCAAGCGCGCTACGGGACGCTGTCCCTGTTCCACGGCGGCGCGATCCGCCGTATTAAAATCAACATGCTGGGCCGGGCACGCCTGTGCGATCCCGCGCGCGATGCCACCTGCGAGGGCGCCCAGGCGCCGCCGGGAGGGTGAGGCGACCGCGGGGACGCCCAGTCCGAACGAAAGACATTGTGCAAAAGATACTGAGCGACAGCGAAGGCATGGCGCTGGCCCTGGAATGGGCCGCCAAGGGCATGTATATCACCGCGCCGAATCCGCGCATCGGCTGCGTGATCGTGCGCGACGGTGAGATCATCGGCGCCGGCCACACCCAGCCGGCCGGACAGGCCCATGCCGAGATCCAGGCCATGCGCGACGCCCAGGCACGCGGCCAGGACGTGCGCGGGGCCACCGCCTACGTCACGCTCGAGCCCTGCAGCCACTACGGACGCACGCCGCCGTGCTCGAGCGCGCTGGTGCAGGCCGGCCTGGGCCGCGTGGTGGCCGCGATGGCCGATCCGAACCCGCTGGTCGCGGGGCGCGGCATGGCGCAGCTGGAAGCGGCCGGCATCGCCGTCGACTCGGGCCTGATGGCCGAGCAGGCCTATGAATTGAATATCGGCTTCTTCCAGCGCATGCGTTTCGGCAAGCCCTGGGTGCGCATGAAGACCGCCGCCAGCCTGGACGGCATCACGGCGCTGGACAGCGGCGAGAGCCAGTGGATCACCAGCCCGGAGGCGCGCGCCGACGGCCATGCCTGGCGCGCGCGCGCCGGCGCGATCCTGACCGGCATCGGCACCGTCAAGGCCGACGATCCGCAGCTGACCGTGCGCGGCATCGAGACACCCGGGATCGGCACGCCCTTGCCGCCGCGCCGCGTGATCGTGGACAGCCGGCTCGAGATCGGCATGGACGCTCGCATCCTGCAGGGCGAGCCGTGCTGGATCGTGGCGGCCGTGCCGGACCAGGACAAGCAAGCGCAGCTGCGCGCGGCCGGGCACGAGGTCATCCTGCTGCCGAACGCCTCGGGCAAGGTCGACCTGGCGGCGCTGATGCTGGAACTGGGCCGGCGCGAGATCAACGAGCTGCACGTCGAGGCCGGGTCCAGGCTGAACGCCTCGCTGCTGCGCGAAGGCTGCGTCGACGAATTGCTGGTCTACCTGGCGCCCAGCCTGATCGGCCAGGGGCAGGGCATGTTCGCGCTGCCGGCGCTGGCGCGCCTGGCGGACAAGATCGCGCTGCGTTTCCATGACGTGCGGCAGGTCGGGCCCGACCTGCGCATCCTGGCGCGTTTCGCCGGGCAAGAATCAATCGAACAATCGTAAAACGAAGGGATAAGCTGCATGTTTACTGGAATCGTCGCTGCCGTCGGCAGCATCAAGTCGGTCAAGCCCCTGGAGGGCGGCTCGTTCGCGGGTGTGCGCCTGGACATCGACGCGGGCGGCCTCGGCCTGGACGACGTGGCGCTGGGCGACTCGATCGCGATCAACGGCGCCTGCATGACCGTGGTCGAAAAGAGCGGCAAGGCCTTCGCGGTGGACGTTTCGCGCGAAAGCCTGAACCGCACCGCCGGTCTCGACCAGCCGGGCGAAGTCAACCTGGAAAAGGCGCTGACCCTGGCCGAGCGCCTGGGCGGCCACCTGGTCTCCGGCCACGTCGACGGCCTGGGCACCGTGCACAGCTTCGAGCCGGTCGGCGAGTCGTACAAGCTGGTCGTCGACGCGCCCCACGAGCTGGGCAAGTACCTGGCGTATAAGGGTTCGGTGGTGGTGAACGGCGTCTCGCTGACCGTGAATACCGTCGAGGACGTCGCCGCGCAGGGTGAAGCCGCGGCCTGCTGCCGCTTCTCGATCAACCTGATCCCGCACACGATCGCCGTGACCACGCTGAAGCACCTGCACGCCGGCGCCCGCGTCAACCTCGAGATCGACCTGATCGCGCGCTACGTCGAGCGCATGCTGAGCGCCGCCAAGGTGTAAGCGCCGCCAAGGTGTAATTTCGCGGCGCGCACCGCGCCGGTCCACCCGCATTTCGCGTAGACTGCCCGCTGGCAATTTTGTCAGCCCGGGCAGCCCGTACGCAAGCCTGTCTTGACATCGTTGCCGGCCCAGGACGACACGATGACAAGGACACGAGATGAAACAGGACACCACCCGCGCGTGGCTGCGTGCGGGAACATTGATCACCCTGCTGGCCGCGGCCGGCATCTGTTCGGCGGACGCCGGCGCCATGCGCAGCTACCGCGCGCTGGCCATGACGGCGGACGGCGCGCGCCTCGCGGCGATCGAGACGGTCGACGGCGAGCAGGTCGCGCCGCGCGTCACGGTGCGCGACACCGCCGGCGGCAGGATCACGGCGAGCTACGAGAGCGTGGATTGCGGCCAGTGCCGCTTCGATGCGCCGGCCTGGTCGCCGGACGGCAACGCGCTGGCCCTGATCGGCAGCGACAGCAAGGCCGGCACCGCCAGCGTGCTGGTGCTGCGCGGCGGCAAGCTGGTCACCGTTGCCACCATCAAGGGCGTCGCCAATACCGTGCGCTGGTCGCCGGATGGGCGCCAGCTGGCCTTCCTCGCGACCGTCGGCGCGCGCAAGCTGACCGGTGCCGTGGAAGCGGGCGCGCGCCAGGTCGGCGAGATCGGCCTGGCCCAGGAAGAAGACGAGCAGCGCATCGCCGTCGTGCCGGCAAGCGGCGGCGGGGCGCGCCTGGTGTCGCCCGCCGACACCTTCGTCTACGAATACGACTGGACCCCGGACGGCCGCGGCTTCGTCGTCAGCAGCGCCAAGGGCAATGGCGACAACAACTGGTGGATCGCGACGCTGGGCCACGTCGATGCCGCCAGCGGGACACTGCGCGTCCTGGCCGCGCCGAAGATGCAGATGAACATGCCGCACGTGTCGCCGGACGGGAAGACCGTCGCCTTCATCGGCGGCCTGATGAGCGACTTCGGTTCGGTCGGCGGCGACGTGTTCACGGTGCCGCTGGCGGGCGCGCAGTCGGGCCTTGCTACGCCGGTCGACATCACGCCCGGCTACCAGGGCAGTTTCAACGGCATCGCCTGGCGCGGCAACACGCTGCTGGCCTCGGTACAGGCGGGCGCCGATACCGGCATCGCCAGCATCGACCCGGCGGCAAAAAGCGCGCGCCTGCTGTGGAAGGCGCCGGTGTCGGCATCCGCCTCGCGCGACGGCCGCTTCGTGTTCAGCGCCGACGGCAGGATCGCGGCTTCGGTGCAGGAAGACTACGAGCACGGTCCGCGCATCGTCGCCGGGCGCCTGGCGGAACTGGCGCCGGTTACCCATGACAACGACGGCTTTGCCCCGGTCGTGAAGGCGCAGAGCGTCGGCTGGACCAACGAAGGCTTCAGCGTGCAGGGCTGGCTGGTCGGGCCGCGCACGGTCGAGCCGGGCAAGAAATACCCGATGGTGGTGCAGGTGCACGGCGGCCCGGCGGCGGCCGTCACGCCGCGCTACGTGGCGGGCGAGGGCGGCAACAGCCTGGTGCGCGAGATGGTGGCCAAGGGCTACTTCGTGTTCTTCCCGAACCCGCGCGGCAGCTATGGCCAGGGCCTGGCCTTCTCGAGCGCCAACAAGCGCGATTTCGGCGGCGGCGACTGGCGCGACATCCTGGCCGGCGTCGACGCCGTCGTCAAGCAGGCGCCGGTCGACGGCGAACGCCTGGGCCTGATGGGCCATTCCTACGGCGGCTACATGACGATGTGGGGCGTGACCCACAGCCGCCGCTTCAAGGCGGCGGTGGCCAGCGCGGGCGTCGCCAACTGGATCAGCTACTACGGCCAGAACGGCATCGACCAGTGGATGGTGCCCTTCTTCGGCGCGACCATGTACGACGATCCGGCGATCTACCGCGCGGCCTCGCCGATCGAATCGATCAAGTCGGCCACGACGCCGACGCTGGTGCTGGTCGGCGAGCGCGACGTCGAATGCCCGCCGGCGCAGTCGCTCGAGTTCTGGCATGGCCTGAAGGCGCAGGGCGTGCCCACGCGCCTGGTGATCTACGAGGATGAGGGGCATGCGATCCGCAAGCCGGAGCACCAGGTGGACCAGCGTACGCGTACGCTGGCCTGGTTCGATCAGTATTTGAAGTGATGTTGTGTGGTGGGCACGGGGTGCCTACGCCGGCCGCGCCCACCCTACCGGTGTTGGTGACGTAGGGTGGGCACCCTGTGCCCACCAGTTACAGCCGCGTCATTTTTCGGGATTCAACACCACCTGCACGTAATTTTCCGTGTTCAGGTACCGCTGCGCCGCCCGCTTCACATCCGCCACACCGATCGACCGCACCTCGCGATCGAAGCTGAGGATGGTCCCCGGATCGGTCCCCTCGGTCAGCGAAGTCTGCAGCACCGCCAGCCAGTAGCTGTTTTCCTGCAGCGACTTGCGGTAGGTCTGCAGCCAGTTGGTCTTGACCTTGTCCAGGTCGGCCTGGTCCGGCCCCTGGGTGCGCATGCGCTCGATCTCGGCAAACGCGGCCTTGAGCACCTTGTCGACGTTCTCCGGCCCGGTCGGCAGCGTGACGCCGACCGTGTAGTGGGCGTAGGGCACGCGCGTCATCGAGCCTTCCATGCCGCCGCCGTAGATCAGGCCGAGCTTTTCGCGCAGCACGTCGATGATGCGGATGTTCATGATCTCGGTCATGGCCGACAGGCGCAGTTCCTCCATTTCGGTGACCTCGGCCGGGCCGGTGAAGGTCAGCGCCACCGTGCTCTTGTCCTCCAGCCCGCTGTTCACCTCGCGCCTGACCACGCCCTTGACCGGACGCACGCCCAGGTCGCGGTAGGCGGTCGGGATGTCGGGCGTCGGCAGGCTGCCGAGGTAGGTGGCCAGCAGCGGCTTGATGGCGGCCGGGTCGAAGCTGCCCACGAAGATGAAGGTCAGGTCCTTGGCGCTCGAGAAGCGCTGGCGGTAGATGTCGATCGCGCGGTCGAGGTCGATGCGCGGGATGTCTTCGGGGCGCAGGGCGCGCGGCGCGCGCGGGTTGTTGCCGTACAGCGTGGCGACCATGGTGTCGCCGAACAGCGCGCCCGGCTGCGACTGGCGGTTGCGCGCCAGTTCCATCTGCTTGCCGATATACGACTGGTACAGGCCTTCGTCGCGGCGCACGCCGGCGAACTTCAGCCATACCATCTGCAGCATGGTCTCGACGTCGGACGCGCCGGCGGTGCCGGCCACGATATCGGTGTTGTTGCCCAGGCCGGCGCTGACGGCGGCTGCCTTGCCGGCCAGCACCTTGCGCAGATCGAGCGGCGAAAAGTCCTTCAGGCCCATGGCGGCGACGATGGTGTCGGCATAGCGCGCGCTGAACATGTCCTTGTCGTCGAACAGGCTCTGGCCGCCGAAGCGCGCGGCGCTCATCAAAACCTGGTCGTTGCGGAAGGTGGTGGGTTTGAGGATCACCTTGACGCCGTTGGACAGGGTCAGGCGCGTCAGGCCGAGGCGCTCGTCGCGCGTTTCCGCGACAATCCCACCCGGCGCCGGCGGCTTGTCCATCAGCGCGCTGGCCACCGCCTTTTCGGCGTGGGCGCCCACCTCGCGCCGTTCTGCCGCCGTCACCGCGGCCAGCAACTGTTCGCCGGTCGGCAGCGGTGTGCCGGCCTGGGCCGGACCGGTGTAGACCACCAGCTTGCCGGAATTGTCCGGGATGGTGCGGCGCGCATAGGCGTTGATCTCGTCCAGGCCGATGCCTGGCACCAGCTCGCTCACGTAGCGGTATTCGGCGTCGATGCCGGGCACCGACTCGCCTTCCAGGAAGTGGCGCATGTATTCGGCCGCGTAGACCGAGGAGTCGGTCTTGTCGCGCTCGTTCCAGGCGCGCTCGTAGGTGCGCATCAGGGTCTTCTTGACGCGCTCCAGCTCGGTCGCGCTGAAGCCGAAGCGGCGCGCGCGTTCGTTTTCCTGCACCACCGCGTCGATCGCGGCGGCGGGGCCGCTTGTCCCGAGCGAGGCCGAGACGTTCCACGAGCGGTAGCGCGGCGTCAGGCGCCCGAGCGCGCTGCTGGCGCCCATGAAGGGCGGCGATGGCAGCTGCGAGAGTTCCTGCAGGCGCCCGTTCAGCATGCCGCTGAACAGGGTCTCGACCAGTTGTTCGCGGTAGCCGCCGATGGTCTGGCGGTCCTGGAAGGCCTGTACCGGGTAGCGGATCAGGATGCCGGCCGAACCGGCCTCCTTGTCGGTCACGACCAGCGCTTCCGAATCGGTACGCGGCGGGATCGCGGCATAGGTGCGCGGGCGTTCGTTCGCGGGGTTCTGCATGCCGTCGAAATGGCGCTTGATCAATTGCTCGGCTTTGGCCGGGGCGATGTCGCCGACCACCACGACCGCCATCAGGTCGGGCCGGTACCAGTCGCGGTAGAAGCGGCGCAGGGCGTCCGGCTTGAAGCGGCGCAGCGTCTCTTCCTGGCCGATCGGCAGGCGCCGGGCATAGCGCGAGCCGTTGTAGATCTTCGGCATCAAGACCTTCTGCATGCGGTCGCCCGCGCCTTTGCCGAGGCGCAGTTCCTCGAGGATGATGTCGCGTTCCTTGTCGATGTCGGCGTCGTTCAGCGTCAGGCCCTGCGCCCAGTCCTGCAGCACCAGGAAGGCCCGGTCCAGGTCTTCGCTGCGCTCGGCGGACAGCGGCAGCACGTAGACGGTTTCGTCGAAGGAGGTGTAGGCATTCAGGTCGGCGCCGAACTTGACGCCGATCGATTGCAGGTAGGAGATCAGCTCGTGCTTCCTGAAGTGCCGGGAGCCGTTGAAGGCCATGTGTTCGGTGAAATGGGCCAGGCCCAGTTGATCTTCGTCTTCGAGGATCGAGCCGGCCTTGACCACCAGGCGCAGTTCCAGCTTGTGTTCCGGCTTGCGGTTCTGGTGGATGTAGTAGCTCAGCCCGTTGGCCAGCTTGCCGACCTTGACCTGGGGACTGAGCGGGAGCGGCGCGTCGAGTGCCGGATCGGTGTCGGCGCCGGATGCCGGCGCAAGGAAGGCCGTCGCCAGGAAAGCGGCGATCGTGGTGATGCGGGCGATACGGAGCAGCATTGCGGCGCTATCCTTGAGGCGGTAAGAAAACCATTCTACCTTGCCACCCGGTCCGCACAGTTGTAAGCGGGCATGATTATTTGCACAACGCTAGTGGATTTGCGTTGCCTGTTTGCAACGGTAATCTCATGCGATCGCGCCGGCTCCGGCCCGGGCCGGCAGAGTCGCCGGGAGGATGCCGCCGAGGACTGGCAAATCCTATAAAATAGCGGTTTGCCCCCCGGCGGATTGCCGCTCGTATCAAGGAAACCGAATGTCCATCTCCACCACCCAGGAAATCGTCGACGAACTGCGCGCCGGACGCATGGTCATCCTCGTCGACGAGGAAGACCGTGAAAACGAAGGCGACCTGATCCTCGCCGCCGATTTCGTCACGCCCGAGGCGATCAACTTCATGATCCGTCACGCGCGCGGCCTGGTCTGCCTGACCCTGGCCGAGGAGATCTGCGACCGCCTCGAGCTGCCGATGATGACGACCCGCAACGGCACCTCCTTCGGCACCAATTTCACGGTGTCGATCGAAGCGGCTGAAGGCGTGTCCACCGGCATCTCGGCGGCCGACCGCGCCCGTACCGTGCAGGCCGCGGTGGCCAAGGACGCCAAGCCGGAAGACCTGGTGCAGCCGGGCCATATCTTTCCGTTGCGCGCGGTCAAGGGCGGCGTCCTGATGCGCGCCGGCCATACCGAAGCCGGTTGCGACCTGACGGAGATGGCGGGCCTGACCCCGGCCTCGGTGATCTGCGAGATCATCAAGGAAGACGGGACCATGGCGCGCCTGCCGGACCTGATCGAGTTCGGCAAGGAGCACGATATCAAGATCGGCACCATTGCCGACCTGATCCATTACCGCAGCCAGAACGAAAGCCTGGTCGAGCGCGTGGCCGAGCGAGCACTGTCGACCGCGCACGGCGACTTCCGCCTGATCGCCTTCCGCGACAAACCGAGCGGTTGCGCCCACCTGGCGCTGGTGCACGGCGATCCGGCCGGCGACAGCGACGCGCTGGTGCGCGTGCACCAGCCGGTGTCGCTGATCGACCTGCTCGACAACCGCGCGACGACGCACTCGTGGAACCTGCCGGCGGCGATGCAGGCGATCCAGGCGGCCGAATCCGGCGTCATCGTCCTGCTCAACTGCAGCGAGACCGCCGCCGAGCTGTTCGCCCAGTTCGAGGACAAGCCGCAGGCCAGGCCGGCCGGCCGCGCCGCGCTGGACCTGCGCACCTATGGCATCGGCGCCCAGATCCTGAAGCTGGTCGGCGTGCGCAAGATGAAGCTGCTGGCCAATCCGCGCAAGATGCCGTCGATGGCCGGTTTCGACCTCGAGGTCACCGGTTATCTGGCCAAGCCGGAAGCCTGATGGCGCAGGAAAGCGCCCCAGCGGCTGCGGTACCATACAACCATTATCAACGTAACGAAGAGAACAAGAGGCATAGCCATGACCGTAGGAACTTTTGAAAGCAACATGACGGGCGAAGGCCTGCGCATCGGGATCGTCCAGGCCCGCTTCAACGCGGACGTCGGCCACGGCCTGCTGTCGGCTTGCCTGGCGGAGCTGAAACACCTGGGCGTGGCCGACGAGGACATCCTGCACGTGACCGTGCCGGGCGCCCTGGAAATCCCGCTGGCGCTGCAGAAGATGGCCGAGACCCAGCAATTCGACGCCCTGATCGCGCTGGGCGCGGTGATCCGCGGCGAAACCTATCACTTCGAGCTGGTCTCGAACGAATCCGGCGCCGGCATCACCCGCATCGGCCTGGACTACGGCATGCCGATCGCCAACGCCGTGCTGACCACCGAGAACGACGAACAGGCTGAAGTCCGCATGGCCGAGAAGGGCACCGACGCTGCCCGTGTTGCGGTCGAAATGGCCAACCTGCTGCTCGCGCTGGAAGAGTTGCAGGCGGAAGAAGAGTAACAAGGCAATAACATGACTGATAAAACTGCGCACGCCAATCCCAACAAGAACCGCACGCCGCGTCACCGCGCCCGCGAGTTCGCCCTGCAGGGGCTGTATCAATGGCTGCTGAACAATGAGCCGGCCTCGACGGTCGTGAGCAACATCCGCAGCGCCCACGGCTTCGACAAGGCCGACAGCGAGTACTTCACCGAACTGCTGCACGGCGCGATCGCCCAGTCGGTCGAGCTGCGCGACGTCCTGGCCCCGACCGTGGACCGCCCGATCGCCGAACTGTCGCCGATCGAGCACGCGGTGCTGCTGCAGGGTGCCTGGGAACTGAAGAACAAGATCGAGATTCCGTACCGCGTCGTGATCAACGAAGCGGTGGAACTGGCCAAGTCCTTCGGCGGTATCGACGGCCACAAGTACGTGAACGGCGTGCTGGACCGCCTGGCCGGCAAGCTGCGCCCGGATGAGGTGGCGGCGGCGGAATCGAAGCGCTGATTCCGCTACCCGCTCTATATATTAGTAGAGGCCGCTTCGGGAGACCGGAGCGGCCTTTTTATTTGGCGTGTACACCGTCGTCCCTGCGCAGGCAGGGACCCAAGCTTGCCTGAGTCATCCGCGATAAATGCTGGTGGCCCGCGCCGAACTTGAGTCCCTGCCTTCGCAGGGACGACGGGTAAGCGGCGGGCAAACGACGGGTAAGCGGCGGGCAAACGACGGGTAAGTGGCGGGCAAGCGACGGATAAGTGGCGGGCACAAGCTTCTATGTAGTGCACATAAAAAAGAAAGCCACCGCGGCTCCCGCCAACGGTGGCTTTCGACCAGGAACCTTGACTTACAGGCCGGCGACGGTCTCGCCGCCCTGGCTGGCGCCGTGCGCGCTCTCGGCGGCGGCGCTGCTGTCCGCCTTCGGCGTGGCCGGGGCCGATTTCTGGGCCAGGGCCGGCGCCGCGGCCGACGGGGTGTAGATCGGCACGTTCTTGCCGGCGGCAACCTGCTTCAGGCGGTTGAATTCCGCCAGCACCTTCGAGCCGTAGCCCGAATCGTCGTCCGCCGCGCCGGCGCCCACGTAGCTCTTGAGGCCGCCTTCGACCGAGCCGGTGCGCTTCACGTAATCCTTCAGGATCAGGGCGCCGACACGGATGTTGGCGACCGGATTCAGGGCAGCCTGGGCGCCGCCGACTTCCTCGAACTTGTCGCTGTGGACCTTGGACATCACCTGCATCAGGCCTTGCGCGCCCATCGGGCTTTCCGCGAAGGGATTCAGGCCGGATTCGATGGCCATCACGGCCAGGATCAGCAGCGGGTCCAGCTTGATCTCGTGCGCCGTGGTGTAGGCGGTCGAGACCAGCATGTTGGCGGCGTCGCCGGCCACGCGGTAGCGGCGCGACAGCCAGTTCGTCACGTACTTCTGCTGGCGCGTCGGACGATGCGCCGTGTCGCCATTGGCGATCCCGACGGCATCCGCGCCACGGGCGGCCACCAGCTGCACCTTGGCGGCGGGCGTGGACTGGGCCAGCTGGGCCGGTGCGGCCTGTTGCGGGCTCAGGAAGCCCGACACCCGTTGTGCGAACTCGGGGCGGAAGTACAGCAGGGCAAGCATTGCAACTGCGGAAAGACCGAATACGGTCAAGGTATGTTGTGCGGTGGTCAAAACACCGCGTGCCGCTTTGATCACGGATGTCGACCACGTGACTGGCTGGCTGGCCATGTGTTGGGCGAGCCTTGCGCTCGCACCGATGAAGCGATGAATCATCGTCTCTCCTTTGTCGCGGAAAAAGCGTTCCCCACGCGGCGCTTGAAAGCGCTGCTTTTTTTCGGGAACCTAATGCCGTGCATCAGAAAACCGTCCGTCGCCGCCCATTGCGGTCGAGGAACGCCGTCATTGCTTGCTTCAGCTGGGCAGCGCTGCGATGGAGGCGCCCAGTAGCTAACAACTGTCTCGGGGAAGTCCATGCCGACAAGGGCAAGAACCGGTTGGGCAGACGCCCAGTGAAAACACTCCTTAAAATGTCGTTGGGGCCCCGACCCCGTGAAAGAATGAGACAGGCTAAAATCACGTCCTGGACGGGCCTGCCTCACTTGGTACGGCGGATTGTAGAAGCTCGTTTATATCAAGTCAATACTAGCACTATCGTGCGTTATTACTTTTAAATCTAACGAATGCTTTTGAGCTCATCAATTCACTGGCAAATCAACAACTTGGCGATGTTTGTTGAATGATCTCAAAAGATGTAAAAAAGAATTAAAAAGTTGATGAACTATACAGATTTACGTGATTTTATTGCCAAGTTGCAAGGAATTGGCGAATTAAAGCGCATTTCCATGCCGGTCTCGCCGAATCTGGAGATGACCGAGGTGTGCGACCGTACCCTGCGCGCCGGTGGCCCGGCCCTTCTTTTCGAGAAGCCGACAGGTCATACCATCCCGGTGCTCGGCAACCTGTTCGGTACCCCGCAGCGCGTGGCACTGGGCATGGGCGCCGACGATGTCGGCGAGCTGCGCAAGATCGGCCATGTGCTGGCGCGCCTGAAGGAGCCGGAGCCGCCCAGGGGTTTCAAGGACATCATGGACCTCGGCTCGCTCGTCAAGGCCGTATGGGACATGTCGCCCAAGGAAGTGAAGGGCGCGGCTTGCCACGACATCGTCTGGGAAGGCCAGGACGTCGACCTCGGCCGCCTGCCGATCCAGCATTGCTGGCCGGGCGACATCGCGCCGCTGATCACCTGGGGCCTGGTGATCACCAAGGGACCGAACAAGAAACGCCAGAACCTCGGCATCTACCGCCAGCAGGTGCTGGGGCCGAACAAGCTCATCATGCGCTGGCTGGCCCACCGCGGCGGCGCGCTGGATTTCCGCGAGCATTGCATCGCCAATCCGGGCAAGCCGTATCCGGTGGCGGTCGCGCTGGGCGCCGATCCGGCCACCATCCTGGGCGCGGTGACGCCGGTCCCGGACACGCTGTCGGAATACCAGTTTGCAGGCCTGCTGCGCGGCCAGCGCACGGTGCTGACCAAGGCCATCGGCAGTGAATTGCGGGTGCCGGCCGCGGCCGAGATCGTGCTCGAAGGCCATATCTACCCGGACGCCAGCCACCCGTCCGGCTACGAGCACGCACTGGAAGGGCCGTACGGCGACCATACCGGTTACTATAACGAGCAGGACTGGTTCCCGGTGTTTACCGTCGACCGCATCACCATGCGGCGCGACCCGATCTACCACTCGACCTACACCGGCAAACCGCCGGACGAGCCGGCCGTGCTGGGCGTGGCGCTGAACGAGGTGTTCATTCCTCTGCTGCAGAAACAGTTCACCGAGATCACGGACTTCTACCTGCCGCCGGAAGGCTGCAGCTACCGCATGGCCGTGGTGCAGATGAAGAAGCAGTACGCCGGCCATGCCAAGCGCGTGATGATGGGCGTCTGGAGTTTCCTGCGCCAGTTCATGTATACCAAGTTCATCGTGGTGGTGGACGAGGACGTCAACGTGCGCGACTGGAAGGAAGTGATCTGGGCCATCACCACCCGGGTCGATCCGACCCGCGACACGGTCCTGGTCGACAACACCCCGATCGACTACCTCGACTTCGCCTCGCCGATCAGCGGCCTGGGCAGCAAGATGGGCATCGACGCCACCAACAAGTGGCCAGGCGAGACCAACCGCGAGTGGGGCACGCCGATCGCGATGACGCCGGAGGTCAAGGCCAGGGTCGACGGCATCTGGCAGCAGCTCGGCCTGTGAGGCGGGGGGCATCCTTGTCGGGTATCTCTATATATAGTGCATATGCGCTGGACAAGTGTTCCAGCGCAGTTTCTTCGCGCTTAACTTTGGCCGCCGGAAAGCTTGTTTGCCCCAGGCCGCAGGGTCGGTTATAATGAGCGCTGGCGGGCCCCTGCGCATTGCGGCATGGTTTACCTGGTCAGGTCGGGAACGAAGCAGCCAAAGCCGTTCACCGCAAGTGCCGCAGATCAGGCTCGCCTTCTGAATTCCTAAAAGCTGCCACGGCAGCTTTTTTCATTTCCGCGCTGTTGCCATTGCGGCCACAGCCCCGGGTGCCGAATATTGGCCCCGCGGCCCCGGTCTACGGTAAAATTCCGGTATGTCCTATCAAGTCCTCGCCCGCAAATACCGTCCCCGGAACTTCGAAACGCTGGTTGGCCAGGAGCACGTCGTCCGTGCACTGACCCACGCGCTGCGTACCGGGCGGCTGCACCACGCCTACCTGTTCACCGGCACGCGCGGGGTGGGCAAGACCACGCTGTCGCGCATCCTGGCCAAGTCGCTCAACTGCGTCGGGCCGGACGGGAACGGTTCGATCACCGCGGAACCGTGCGGCGTATGTGAACCTTGCCGCGCGATCGATGCCGGCCGCTTCGTCGACTACGTCGAGATGGACGCGGCTTCCAACCGCGGCGTCGACGAGATGGCCCAGTTGCTGGAGCAGGCGGTGTATGCGCCGAGCAATGCGCGCTTCAAGGTCTACATGATCGACGAGGTGCACATGCTGACCAACCACGCCTTCAACGCCATGCTGAAGACGCTGGAAGAACCGCCCGAGCACGTGAAATTCATCCTGGCGACCACCGATCCGCAAAAGATCCCGGTCACCGTGCTGTCGCGCTGCCTGCAGTTCAACCTCAAGCAGATGCCGCCGGGCCATATCGTGGGCCACCTCGAGAACATCCTCGGCCAGGAAGAAGTGAGCTTCGAGCAGCCGGCGCTGCGCCTGCTGGCGCAGGGCGCCCACGGCTCGATGCGCGACGCGCTGTCGCTGACCGACCAGGCGATCGCCTACGCCGCCGGCGCCGTCACGCTGGACGCGGTGCAGGGCATGCTGGGCGCGCTCGACCAGTCCTACCTGGTGCGCCTGCTCGACGCGCTGGCCAACCAGGATGGCGCCGACCTGATGGCGGTGGCCGACGAGATGGCCAGCCGCAGCCTGTCCTACAACGGCGCGCTGCAGGACCTGGGCACGCTGCTGCACCGGATCGCGCTGGCGCAGACGGTGCCGACCGCGCTGCCGGACGATTTGCCGGAGCTGGCCGACATCCAGCGCCTGGCGCTGGCCTTCGATCCGCAGGAAGTGCAGCTGTATTACCAGATCGCCGTGATCGGCCGCAACGAGATCGGCCTGGCGCCGGACGAGTACGCCGGTTTCACCATGACCCTGCTGCGCATGCTGGCCTTCCGCCCGGGGCAGGGCGGGGCCGAGCAGGTGGCCGCGCCAAGCCCGGCCGCCATCGCGCGTGCGCTGCCGGCGGCCGCTCCCGCGAACCGTGGCGCCGCGGCAGCCGCCGCCGCGCAAGGAGCGCCGGCGCGCCCGGCCGCGCCGCCGGCCGCCGCCTCGGCAGCGCAGCCGGCCGCGCCAGGTCCGGCCGAGCCGGCGCAGGCAGCGGCCGCACCCAGCGCCGCATCGCATGCCGCTGCATCACATACCGCCCCGGCGCATGCCGCCCCCGCACCGCATGCCGCCCCCAGCGCCGCCCCGATGACCGCGGCCCGTGCCGCGATCAATGCCGCGCTGGAAGCGGCACGCGCCGCCTCGCGCGGGCAGGCCGGCGGTGTCAGGCGTTCGGCGCCAGCGGCAGCGCCGGCCGACACGGCCGCAGCTTCGGCTGCAACTGCACCGGCCGCACCCGCAGCGCAGCCGGCACCGCAGTCTGCACCCGCACCGGCCGCGCGCCCGGCCGCCCCGGCGGCATCGGCGCCCTGGGATGGCGCGCCGAATGCCGGCGCCCGCTTGCAGCCCCAGTCGCAGCCGCAGGCGATGGCCCGGCCGCAGGCGCACGCCCAGCCCCAGCCGCAGATGGCCGCGCCCGGCTACCAGCGCGCCGAGCAGGCGGTGGCCGACGACGAGCCGCCGGCCTGGGTCACCGAATTTTCCGACGATACCGCGGTTGCCTCGGCGGCACCGGCCGAAGCCCAGGCGCCGGTCAGCGCCCCGGTGCGCCAGGCCCAGCCGACCCAGGCGCCGCATGCCTACGTCATCACGCCGGTGCCGGAAATCGGCTGGGACGGCAACTGGCCGGCCCTGGCCGGCGGCCTGCCGCTGCGCGGCGTGTCCCAGCAGCTGGCGCTGCAGACCGAACTGGTCGAGTGCGTACCGAGCGCCGGCGCCGTCACCTTCCGCCTGCGCGTGCCGGTCGACACCCTGCGCGCCAGCGGCAACAGCGAAAAGCTGTGCGCGGCCCTGCAGGAATGCTTCCCGGCCGTGCGCGTGAACCTCGACACCGAGATCGGGCCGGTCTGGTACACCGCCGGCGCCGAAGCGCGCGCCCGCCGCGAGCGGCTGCAGCAGGAAGCCGAGGCCACGGTCGACCAGGATCCGTTCGTGCAATCGATGGCGCGCACCTTCGATGCCTTCGTGGTGCCGGGCTCGGTGCGTCCGATCGCGACTTGAGCCGGGCCATTTCGGCACCATCTTGCATCCATTCCTTACCCATCCGACTTTTTGGAGAACACAACCATGATGAAGAACCAGCTCGCAGGCATGATGAAGCAGGTCCAGTCCATGCAGGACAACATGAAGAAGGCGCAGGAGCAGCTGGCCCTCATCGAAGTCGAAGGCCAGTCGGGCGCCGGCCTGGTGAAGGTCGTCATGACCTGCAAGAACGACGTCAAGCGCGTCACCATCGACCCGTCGCTGCTGGGCGATGACCGCGACATGCTGGAAGACCTGGTCGCCGCCGCCTTCAACGACGCCATCCGCAAGGCCGAGACCACGACCCAGGAAAAGATGAGCGGCCTGACCGCCGGCCTGCCGATTCCTCCCGGCTTCAAGATGCCGTTCTAAGACAGCCGCGATCGCATGTCCAAATCGCTCGACTTCCTGACCGAGGCCCTGCGCCGCCTGCCGGGCGTCGGGCCGAAGTCGGCGCAGCGCATGGCCTTCCATCTGCTGCAGCATGACCGCGAAGGCGCGGCCATGCTGTCGCGCGCGCTGTACCAGGCGGTGGACTCGGTCCACCACTGTGCCATGTGCAATACCTTTTCCGAGACCGAGGTCTGCGACCTGTGCTCGGACGAATCGCGCGACCGCGCGCTGCTGTGCGTGGTCGAGACCCCGGCCGACCAGATCATGATCGAGCAGACCCTGACCTGGAAGGGCCTGTACTTCGTGCTGATGGGAAGGCTGTCGCCGCTGGACGGCATCGGGCCCAAGGACCTGCACCTGGAAAAACTGGTCGGCCGCGCCACCGACGGCCTGGTCAGGGAAGTGGTGCTGGCCACCAATTTCACCAACGAAGGCGAGGCGACCGCCCACTACATCAGCGAAATGCTGAAGGCGCGCGGGCTGAAGGTGAGCCGGCTGGCGCGCGGCGTGCCCGTGGGTGGCGAGCTCGAGTACGTCGACGCCGGCACCATCGCGCGCGCCATGCTGGACAGGCGCAGTGCATAATGAGTCCACCCATGAGGGTGGCTGACGTACTTGAGCAAGCGCAAACCGCGCGCCGGGTCGGTTGCTATCTTGGGTTATCCCTTGATCGTAACCCAGGCTCAGCATGCACCTTGTCGACATCACGATGTTCTATGCCGCGGAAGGTGGCGGCGTCAGCACTTACCTGAACGCCAAGGCGCACTGGCTGGCGCGCCGCAGCCTGCTTCACGGCACGATCCTGCAGCACACCATCATGAGTCCCAACGTGGAAACCTGCGATCACGCGGTGCCCGCGCTGGTCAGGATTCCCGCCGCCGGGCTGCCCGGTTTCCACGGCTACCGCATGCCGCTGTCGGTGGCCGCGCCCGCGCGCCTGCTGGCCTCGGCCCGGCCCGACCTGGTCGAAGCCGGGGACGCCGGCCACTGCGCCTGGGCCGCGCTGCGCATGCGCAAGCGGCACGACATCCCGGCCGTCGCCTTTTACCATTCCGACCTGCCGCGCCTGGTGCAGCCGCGCCTGGGGCGCTGGATCGCGCGCGGCACCTGCCGTTACCTGGCCAACCTGTACCGCCAGTTCGACCTAGTGCTGGCGCCCAGCCGCGTCATGGTCGAGCAACTGGACGCCATCGGCGTGCGGGGCGCGGTGCAGCAGCCGCTCGGCATCGACAGCAAGGTATTCCACCCGCAGCAGCGCGACGACACGCTGCGCGCGCACCTCGGGCTCGACCCTGATACCCGGCTGCTGGTGTATGCCGGCCGCTTCACGCCCGAGAAGAAGCTCGGCCTGCTGGTCGAGGCCGTGCGCAAGCTGGGCGACCCCTACCACCTGATCCTGGTCGGCGGCGGTCCCGATACCATCGACCACGATCCGCGCATCACCCGGATCCCGTTCAAGCGCGACCAGCGCCAATTGGCACGGCTGCTGGCCAGCTGCGACCTGCTGGTCCACCCCGGCGATTGCGAGACCTTCGGCCTGATCGTGCTGGAAGCGATGGCCTGCGGCCTGCCGGTGGTGGGCACGGACGGCGGCGGCGTGGCCGAACTGGTCGACAATGACACCGGCATCCTGGCCACGCCCAACAGCGTGGACAGCCTGGCGAATGCCATCGAGGCCATCTACCAGCGCGACATGGCGCGCATGGGCCGGGCGGCGCGGCGCAAGGCGGAGCAGCAGTACGACTGGAACGAGATCCTGCCGCAGGTGCTGGGCCGGTATGACACCTTGCTGGCCGGCTACCCGAGTGCGCCGCTGGCGGCGGAGGGCTTCTGTGTCACCGACTGAATCGATGCCTGTGTCACCCGAATCCACGCAGCCCTTGCTGTGCGTGTCCATCCACGACGTGGCACCCGCCACGTGGCCCGATTGCCTGCGCCTGGTGCAGGCGATCCGCGCGGTGGCCGACATCCCGCTGACCTGGCTGGTGGTACCGCATTACCACTTCCGGCCCGAACGCTCGGCGCAGATGGAAGCCTGCCTCGACGTGGCGCGCGCCCGTGGCGACGAACTCTGCCTGCACGGCTATAGCCACCTGGACACCGAGGCGAACGGCGGCGGCCTGCGTGGCCGTTTCCTGCGCAATGTGTACACGCGGCGCGAAGGGGAGTTCGCGGCGCTGGAGGAAGCCGAGGCACGGCGGCGCCTGGAACTGGGCATGGCCTGGTTCCAGGAGCGCGGCTGGACGCCCGAGGGCTTCGTGCCGCCGGCCTGGCTGCTGGGGGAGGGGGCCTGGCGCGCGCTGCGCACCTCCGGCTTCAAGTACGTGACGACCTTCAGCCATTTCCACTGTTTGGAGAGCGGCAGGGCCGTGCTGTCGCCGTCGATGGTGTATGCGGCGCGCAATCGCAGCGGCAGGATCCTGTCGCCGCGCGTGGCCGACGCCACCGCGCGCATGCTGGCGCAGCGGCCGCTGGTGCGCTTCAGTCTGCATCCGCCGGATGCGCGCTATCCCGAGCTGGTGCGCCATATCCAGCAAGTGCTTGAACGCCTGCTCGCGCAGCGCGAGGCGGTGACCAAGATCAATTGCGCGTATCGCCTCGGCGCTCCTGGCGGCGAACCGCCGGCCGGGCTTACCAGCCCCACCAGCCGCCACGCCAGCGGCCATACCCATAGCCGTAGCCCGGATAATAGCCATTCGGTCCATAGCGCTGCATATCGTCCTTCGTGCTGAGGTTGACGACACAGTTGCGCCAGGGGTCGGACCCGGCGGCGTAGCCCAGGCGCGAGCAGGCGGGACCATACACCGCCATCATCCGCTCGGCCTCGGCCTGTTTCTGCGCGGCCTGCTCCTGCGGCGTGGCGCAACCGGCCAGCACCAGTACGGGCAACACGACCAGCGGGCTCATGAAACGTAGCATCGAACGCATGGCATTCTCCTTTTGTATGTGTTCTCAGCGTATGCCAGCGCAGGGCGCACCGCAAGTCGGTGGCAGCCTCGACGCTGCGCCGGACTAAGCCGACACGGGCATTCCCGCATGAATGGGTTTTCTGGCAAGATGCGCATGTTTTCAACAGGGCGGGAGGATGCATGCCACACACTGGACAGCGGCGCGGCTGGGTGACCTGGAGCCGCCGCATTCTGTTGCTGCTCGTGGCCCTGCTGGCGCTGGCGCTGCTGGGGGCCTGGTTTTATGTGCGCGCCAGCCTGCCCCAGCTGGACGGCACGCGCCGCTCGCCGCTGCTATCGGCCCCGGTCACGGTGGCGCGCGACGCCGACGGCGTGCCGCTGATCAGCGGCGCCAACCGGCTCGACCTCGCCTACGCCACCGGCTTCGTGCACGGCCAGGAACGCTTCTTCCAGATGGACCTGCTGCGCCGCAGCGCGGCCGGCGAGCTGGCCGAGCTGTTCGGGCCGAAGGCGCTGCCACTCGACCGCGCGCACCGGCTGCACCGCTTCCGCGCCCGCGCGCTCGTGGCGCTGCAGCGCATGGCGCCGGACGAGCGCGCCTTCATCGAGCGCTACGTGGCCGGCGTCAACGACGGCGTGGATGCGCTGGGCGCGCGTCCTTTCGAATACGCGCTGACGGGCGCCGCGCCGCGGCCCTGGACGGCGGCCGATTCGCTGCTGGTGGTGTGGGCGATGTACCTCGACCTGCAAGGCAACCAGGAACCACGCGAACTGGCGCGCGGCTGGCTCGCCGGCCGGCTCGACGCGGCCCAGCGCGCCTTCCTGCTGCCCGAATCGAGCCGCTGGGACGCGCCGCTCGACGCCCCCGATGTGGCGCTTGCCGCGACGCCGCTGCCGCCCACGGCGCCAGCCTGGTGGGGCCGCAAGGAGGCGGTGCCGGCGCGCCAGCTGGCGGGCATCGGCTTCACCGATTCGGTCGGCAGCAACAACTACGCCTTGGCCGGCACGCGCACAGCGAGCGGCGCAGCGATCGTCTCGGACGACATGCACCTCGGCCTGCAGCTGCCGAATACCTGGTACCGGCTGGCGCTGCGCTACCCGGATGCGCAGGGCGTGCCGCGGCGCCTGGTGGGCGTGAGCCTGCCGGGCGCGCCGCCCCTGGTCATCGTCGGCAGCAATGGCCGCGTGGCCTGGGCCTTCACCAACAGCTATGCCGATACGCTCGACCTGGTGCGCGTGGAAACCGACGGCGCGCACCCGGGCCAGGTGCGCCTGCCCACCGGCTGGGAGACCCCGAGCGAACATCTCGAGACCATCCTGGTGAAGGGCCAGGCGGCCGAGCGCCTGGCCGTGCGCGAGACCCGCCTCGGGCCGCTGCGCGAGGCCGGCGGCGCGCTGTATGCGGTGCACTGGGTCGCGCATGAACCGGAGGCCCTGAACCTGAACCACCTGAAACTGGAGAACGCGAATACGCTGGACGAAGCGCTTGAGGCGGCGGCCGCGGACGGCATCCCGGCCCAGAACATCCTCATCGGCGACGCCAGCGGCAACATCGGCTGGACCGTCGCCGGCGCGCTGCCGCGCCGCAGCCAGGGTGGCACGGCGGTCTCCTTCCCGATCGCAGCCAGCGGCACGCCGCCGACCTGGAGCGGCTTGCTGGCGCCGGGCGAACACCCGCGCGTGGTGAATCCGCCGGGCGGCCAGCTGGTCACGGCCAACAGCCGCCAGCTGGCCGGTCCGGCGGCCGAGGTGCTGGGGGACGCCGGCTTCGACCTCGGCGCCAGGACGCGCCAGCTGCGCGACGATGTGGCCGCGCTGGGCGACAAGGCGGACGTGCCCGCCGTGTTCCGCGCCGCGCTCGACGACCGCGCGCTGTACGTCGCCGAATGGCGCCGCCGCGCGGTCGAGGCGCTCGATGCCGCGGCGCTGGCCGGCCATCCGCAGCGCGCCGAATTCAAGCGCCTGCTGCAATCGAGCTGGGACGGGCACGCCGGCGTCGATTCGGTCGGCTACCGGCTGGCGCAGCAGTACCGCTGGTCGCTGCACGACCTGCTGTTCGCCGGCGCCAACCTGGAGTTGAAGAAGCTCGATCCGAAGGCGAGCATGCTGGCCGCGACCACGCGCTGGTCCGAGGCCGTCGCGCGCCTGCTGGACGAACGGCCGGCGGCCTGGCTGCCGGCCGGCTACCGCGACTGGCGCGAGCTGGAATTGGCGGCGGTCGACCGCACCATCGCGGAGCTCACGCGCGACGGCACGCCGCTGGACCAGGCCACCTGGGGCAAGCGCAACACGGCGGCCATCGTGCATCCGATCGCGATGGCGCTGCCCATCCTCTCAGGCTGGCTGGGCGCGCCGCGCGATCCCTTGCCGGGCGACGCCAACATGCCGCGCGTGGCGGGGCCGAAGTTCGGGCAGTCGGAGCGGCTGACGGTGTCGCCGGGACGGGAGGAAGAGGGCTTGTTCGACATGCCGGGCGGGCAGAGCGGGCATCCGCTGTCGCCGTTTTTCCTGCGCGGGCATGAGGCTTGGGTGAAGGGGGAGGCGGGGCGCTTGTTGCCGGGGGAGGCGAAGTATACGCTGGTGTTTTCGCGATAAGGACAGCGCTGACGTAATTCGCTCCCGCGCAATATGAACGTCATTCCCGCGAAGGCGGGAATCCAAGTTTTAAGCATCTCGATACGCATGCCGAACTTGGGTCCCTGCCTTCGCAGGGACGACGTGATAACTTACCGCCCCCCCACCGGCACCCACAGCTTCTGCAGCATCCCGGTCACCGCCTCCGCCGGCGCCGGGCGGCCCAGGTAAAAGCCCTGCACCAGGTCGCACCCGTACTCTTCCAGCATCACCAGCTGCTCCCCGGTCTCGACCCCTTCGGCCACCACCACCATCTTGAGCCCGTGCGCCATCGCGATGATGGCGCGCGTGATGGCCGCGTTTTCCGAGTCCTGCGGCAGGCCGCTGATGAAGCTGCGGTCGATCTTCAGTGCGCGCACGTCGAAACGTTTCAGATAGTTCATCGACGAGTAGCCGGTGCCGAAGTCGTCGATCGACAGGTGGACGCCGATGCCGCGCAGCTGTTCCAGCGTGGCCAGCGTGGCCTTGGCGTCGTCCATCAGCGTGCCCTCGGTCAGCTCGAGTTCCAGCAGGCGCGGGTCGAGCCCCGTGTCGTTCAGGGCGGACATCACGATCTGGCTCAGGTTCTCGTCCTTGAACTGCTTGGCCGACAAGTTCACCGCCATGCGCACCGGGCGGCGCGACAGCTTTTGCCAGGCGCGCGCCTGGTCGCAGGCGGTGCGCAGCACCCATTCGCCGATCGGGACGATCAAGCCGGTCTCCTCGGCCAGCGGGATGAATTCAGTCGGCGAGACGATGCCGCGTTCCGCATGGCGCCAGCGCACCAGCGCTTCCACGCCGACGATCTCGTTGGTGCGCACGTCGAGCTGCGGCTGGTACAGCAGGTAGAGTTCGTCGTTCTGCAGCGCGCGGCGCAGGCCGACCTCGAGCTTCACGTGGCTCATGATCTGCATCGTCAGCGAGGACGAGTACAGCTTGGCGTTGTTCTTGCCGCAGTTCTTGGCGTGGTACATCGCGGTGTCGGCGAACTTCAGCAGCGAGGTGCAATCGTCGCCGTCTTCCGGGAACAGCGAGATGCCGATGCTGGCGGTGACGAAGATCTCGTTGCCTTCGATGAGGAAGGGCCGGCGCATCGCATCCTTGACGCGGTGCGCCACGTTCAGCGCATGCTCGACCCGCTCCAGGTCCGGGATCAGGATGGTGAATTCGTCGCCGCCCAGGCGCGCCAGGTTGGTCTCTTCCGGTGCGCGCGCCGGCGCATCGCCGCGTGACAGCAAATCGCTCGGGCGGATGGTCTCGCGCAGGCGTTCCGACACCAGCTGCAGCAGCTGGTCGCCGACGTTGTGGCCGAGCGTGTCGTTGATGCGCTTGAAGGCGTCCAGGTCCATGAACAGCACGGCGAACTTCTTGTTGCCGATCTTCGAGCGCTGCAGCTCGCGCTCCAGCATCTCGAGGAAGGCCTGGCGGTTCGGGATGCCGGTCAGGCTGTCGCAATAGGCCAGGCGCCGGATCTGCTCCTCGGCGCGCTTGCGCTCGCTGATGTCGCGCACCAGGCCCAGCACCTCGGACGAGCCGGTCGCCACCAGTCTCGCCTCGAAATGCTGGGCTTCGCCGAAGCGGATCAATTCGTATTCGACCGAGCGCACCTGCTGCACGCGCAGCGCCAGCTCGACTTGTTCCAGCACGCGCTCGGCGATGTCGGCCGGCAGCACCTCGGCCACGTGCTTGCCGACGCAGTCGTCGGCCGGATAGGCCGAGTTCAGGCCGTGCCCGGCACGGCCCGAGCGGCTGCGCCCATGTCCATCGCGGCCCGGCTCGTAGTCGAGGTAGATGCCCTCGCGCGACATGCGGAAGAAGGTGTCGGGAATCGCCGCCAGCACCGCGCGGTTCTGGGCATCGGCGATGCGCAGGCGCACGATGGCGTCGCTGGCGCGCAGCACATACAGCACGCGGTGGCCCAGGATCGGCCAGTTGATGGGCTTGGAGACGAAGTCGGTGGCGCCGGCCTCGTAGGCGTTGGTGACGGCTTCCAGGTCGTCGCCGCCGGTGACCATCACGATCGGCACGGTGGCGCCGTTGGCGGCGTCGCGGATCGCGCGGCAGGCCGCGAAGCCGTCCATGCGCGGCATCTCGACGTCCATCAGGATCAGGTCGGGCGAGCGCTCGCGCGCGAGCTGCACGGCCTGTTCGCCGTCCTCGGCTTCGATGGCGTCGAGGCCGACGCCGTCGAGCATCTCGAGCATCAGGAGACGCATCACCGGATCGTCGTCGGCCACCAGAACAGTACCGCGCGAATTCGCACGCCTGGATGAATGAGGGACTGGCATGTCAGGTTTCCTTCTCGAGGAGGGCGGTGAGCGAACTGCGGACGGCCTGGAACTCCTGTTCCATCACGCTGAGGATCGCGCCGGCGCCTTCGGTGGTGTCGGTGCGGCCCAGGTGTTCCATCTCCTTGCACAGCGCGGCCAGGGCTTCGGCGCCGACGTTGGCGCTGGCCGACTTCAGCGTGTGGGCGACGCGGCGCACGTCGCCGGCGTCCAGGCCGTCGATGGCGTGGCGCAGGGTCGACAGCTGGCGCGGCGTGTCGTCGACGTAGGCCGCGATGACCTTCTGCACCAGCGCGTCGCCGCGTTCGCGCGACAGCATGCGGATCTTGTCCAGCGCCGCGCGGTTGATCACCTCGCGCTGGATCACTTCGACCGATTCCGGCGGCAGGCGCGGCGGGGCGTCGCCGTGGTGCACGGTGGCGGCCAGCGGCAGCGCGATCCAGCGCCCGATCACGGCGGCCAGTTCCTGCTGGGAGAAGGGCTTGGACAGGTAGTCATCCATGCCGGCGGCCAGGCAGGCTTCGCGGTCGCCCTGCAGCGCGTTGGCGGTGATCGCGATGATCGGCAGGACCCGGCCGCGGCCGGCCTCGCGCTCTTCGCGCCGGATCATGGTGGTGGCGGCGAAGCCGTCCATCACCGGCATCTGGCAATCCATCAGCACGGCGTCGTATTGCGTTTCGCCCGCGCGCGCGCGTACCGCGGCCAGGGCCTGCTCGCCGTTGCCGACGCAATCGACGCGCAGGTCCAGGCTTTCCAGCATCGCCCTGGCCACTTCGATGTTGACCGGGTTGTCCTCGGCCACCAGCACCCGACGGGTGCGCGGCTTGCCGGCACCGGCTTGCGCCGGCAGCGGCTGCGGCGGCATGAAGCGCGGCGCCGGCGCGACCTGGCCGCGCGGCCGTGTCGCCAGGCAGGCGAACAGGTCGGCCGCGCGCGCCGGTTCGATCAGCTGGTAGGCCACGCCGGCCTCGCGCCGCTGCATCGGATCGGCCGCCAGGCGCTCCGGCGACAGCAATATCAGGCGCGTGGCGCGCGTGCCCGGATCGGCCTTGATGCCGGCCGCGAGCAGCAGGCCGCTGCTGTGCTCCAGCGCCATGTCGAGGATGGCGGCGTCGTAGGGGCGGCCGTCGCGCGCGGCCTCGTGCAGGCGCGCCAGGGCTTCCTCGCCGGAGGCGGCGCCGACGCAATCGACGCGCCAGGCGGCCAGGTGGCGTTCCAGGCCGACGCGCCGCGTGTCCATCTCGTCGACCACCAGCACGCGCAGGCCGTCCAGGGTGTGCTGGTGGTCGCCCGGCGCGTCCGGGTCGACGCGGCGCTTGTCGAAGGCGACCGTGAACCAGAACACGGAACCGCGGGCCTCGGCCCCTTGGGTCATCCGTGCGTTCTCGACGCCGATCGCACCGCCCATCAGCTCGACCAGCTGCTTCGAGATCGCCAGGCCCAGGCCGGTGCCGCCGTACTTGCGCGTGGTCGAGTCGTCGGCCTGCGAAAAGGCTTCGAAGATGCGCCCGCGCGCCTCGTGCGCGATGCCGATGCCGGTGTCGTGCACCTCGAAGCGCAGCATCACGGCCTGGTTGTCCTCGCTGGCGATGCGCACCCTGGCCAGGATGCGGCCCTGCTCGGTGAACTTGATCGCGTTGCCGAGCAGGTTGGCCATGATCTGGCGCAGCCGGTTGGGGTCGCCGCAGATCGCCACCGGGATGTCGTTGGCGATGTCGAAGTGCAGCAGGATGTTCTTGGCTTCGGCCTGGGGCGTGTAGACGGTGTGGATGTCGTCGAGCAGGTCCCACAGGTTGAAGTTGATGTACTCGACGGTCAGCTTGCCGGCCTCGATCTTGGAAAAGTCGAGGATGTCGTTGATGATCACCAGCAGGTGCTCGCCCGACTGCTTGACCAGCTGGGTGTAGTTGCGCTGGGTGTCGCTGAGCCCGGTCCCGAGCAGCATTTCCGTCATGCCCAGCACGCCGTTCATCGGGGTGCGGATCTCGTGGCTCATGGTGGCGAGGAAGGCGCTCTTGGCGCGGCTGGCGGCCTCGGCCGCGTTCTTGGCCCGTTCCAGCTGCTCGGTGCGCACCGACACCTGCCGTTCCAGCTCGTCGCGGTGGTGGGTCAGCGCGGCGCCGCGGCCCTCGGCCTTGGCCAGCATGTCGTTGAAGCTGTCGATCAGCGTGCCCAGTTCGTCGGTGCGCTGGTGGGCGATGCGCAGCGTGTAGTTCTGGCTGGCGGCGACCTTCTGCGTGGCGTTGATCAGCTTGCCGATCGGGTCGGCGATGCCGCGCCGCGCGCGCTTGGCCTGGACCAGCGCCGTGACCGTGGCTGCGGCCAGCGCCGCCGTCGTCGCGCCCAGCGCGGCCAGCAGGTCCAGCCACAGCGGCAGGCGGTCGGTTTCCAGCATCACGGCGCCAACCGGGGGCAGGTCGGCCGCGCGCACGGCGCGGTACAGGCGCGCGTGGCGCAGCCAGGGCAGGCTGGCCTGGCGGCCGCCGGCATCGAGCGCGTCCGGGTCGAGCGCCGGCAAGGGTTCGGGCGCCGCGGTGGGGGCCGCGGCGGCATCGAGGGGCGCATGCCAGCTCGCAAAGGGGCGGCCCTTGGCGTCGTACAGCACCGCCGCGGCGAGATTGTCCTGGGCGCGCAGCGCGGCCAGTTGCTGGGTGGCGAGGCGGCGGTCGTTGAACTGGAGGGCGTCGAGGCTGTTGGCGGCGACCACGGCGGCCAGCGCGTTCGACTGCGCGGCCTCGGCGCGCAGGTGGCTGTACACCGTGCTGGCAGCGAAGGCCAGATAGGCGACGGCCAGCGCGCCGGCGGCGGTCCGCAGGCACATGCGCGTCAATGTGTGGTTCAGGCTGGAACGCTCAATATTCAGCATGGCTCGGGCTGATCGGGCAGTCGACGCTGCGAACGAGCCCGTCGGGCAGGGGCTCACCATGCAGGAAGGCAAGTTCCCGCAAGAAACGACTATAGGTGAGGGCCATGGCATGCCGTTTGAGTTATCTCAAAGTGGCGGGGAGCAGGGGGGAGAATTGAAAAGGGGACGCAAATTTGCGTCCCCTCAAGGCTGGATCAGGGCCGGTTCAGCAGCAGCCGCCGCTCTTGCCGTTGCCGTAGCGGGCCTGCTGGCGCTCGCGGAAGAACTCCTCGTAGCTCATCACCGGCTTGTCCGGGTGGGTCTTTTCCATGTGCGCCACATAGGTGTCGTACTCCGGCAGGCCGACCATCAGGCGCATGCTTTGCCCGAGGTAGCGGCCGGCCTGTGCGAGCGCGCCCAGCATCACTGCACCTCGGCCACCGACGCCGCGGCGGGCGCCGGCACGTACGGGGTTTCCTTGACGCTTGGCCTGGCGTCCTTGCGCGCCGCCTGGATCGTGCGGAAGCCGTAGAACAGCACCGCCAGCACGACCAGCATGAAGAAGCCGCACAGGGTGGCGTCGACGTAGTCGTTGAAGACGATGCGGCCCATCTGATCGAGCGACTTGGCCGGTGCCAGCACCTGGCCCTGGTCCAGCGCCGCCTGGAATTTCTGGGCGTGCGAGACGAAGCCGACCTTCACGTTTTCGTGGAAGATCTTTTGCCAGCCGGCGGTCAGCGTGCACAGCAGCAGCCAGATGGTCGGGAACACGGTGACCCAGGCGTACTTGCCGCGTTTCATCTTGAACAGCACGACGGTGCCCAGCGTCAGCGCGATACCGGCCAGCATCTGGTTGGCGATGCCGAACAGCGGCCACAGGGTGTTGATGCCGCCCAGCGGATCGACCACGCCCTGGTACAGGAAGTAGCCCCAGGCCGCCACGCACAGGCCGGTGGCGATCAGGTTGGCGGGCAGCGAATCGGTGCGCTTCATCGACGGGGCGAAGGCGCCCAGCAGGTCCTGCAGCATGAAGCGGCCGGAACGGGTGCCGGCATCGACCGCGGTCAGGATGAACAGCGCCTCGAACAGGATCGCGAAGTGGTACCAGAAGGCCATCATCGTCTTGCCGCCGATGGCGTTGGACAGGATGTGCGCCATGCCCACGGCCAGGGTCGGGGCGCCGCCGGCGCGCGAGATGATGGTGTGCTCGCCGACGTCCTTGGCGATCTGGGTCAGCGCATCGGGCGTGATCACGAAGCCCCACTGCGACACGGCCGCGGCCGCGCTCTGGGCGGTGGTGCCGAGCACGGCGGCCGGGCTGTTCATCGCGAAGTAGACGCCCGGGTCGATGGTCGAGGCGGCGACCAGCGCCATGATGGCGACAAACGATTCCATCAGCATGCCGCCGTAGCCGATGAAGCGGGCATGCTGTTCGTTCTCGATCATCTTCGGCGTGGTGCCCGAGGAGATCAGCGCGTGGAAGCCCGACACGGCGCCGCAGGCGATGGTGATGAACAGGAAGGGGAACAGCGAGCCGGACCAGGCCGGGCCGGTGCCGTCGATGAAGCGGGTGATCGCCGGCATCTGCAGGTGCGGGGCGACGAACACGATGCCCAGGGCCAGCGCCAGGATGGTGCCGATCTTCAGGAAAGTCGACAGGTAGTCGCGCGGCGCCAGCAGCAGCCACACGGGAATCACGGAAGCGACGAAGCCGTAGCCGATCAGCATCCAGGTCAGCTGGGTGCCGGTGAAGGTGAACATCGGGCCGAGCACCGCAGAATCGTGCACGTACTGGCCGCCGACGATGGCCCCCATCAGCAGCACGAAGCCGATCAAGGAGACCTCGCCGATGCGGCCGACGCGGATGAAGCGCGAGTACACGCCCATGAACAGGGCGATCGGGATGGTGGCCATCACGGTGAACGAGCCCCAGGGCGAGCCGGTCAGGGCCTTCACGACGATCAGCGCCAGCACGGCCAGGATGATCACCATGATCATGAAGGTGCCGAACAGCGCGATCACGCCCGGGATCTCGCCCATCTCGGACTTGATCAGGTCGCCCAGCGAGCGGCCGTCGCGGCGCATCGACATGAACAGCACGATGAAGTCCTGCACGGCGCCGGCGAACACGACGCCGGCCAGGATCCACAGCATGCCGGGCAGGTAGCCCATCTGGGCGGCCAGGACCGGACCCACCAGCGGACCGGCGCCGGCGATGGCGGCGAAGTGGTGGCCGAACAGCACGTAGCGGTTGGTCGGCACGTAGTCGAGGCCGTCGTTGTACTTGTAGGCCGGGGTCTGGCGCCGCGCATCCAGGCCGAACACCTTGTCGGCGATGTACAGGCTGTAGAAGCGGTAGGCGATCAGGTAGACGCAGACGGCCGCCATGACGACCCAGACCGCATTGATGGTTTCGCCGCGGTTCAAGGCGACGTAGCCGAGCGACCCGGCGCCCAGCAGTGAGAGCGCGACCCAACCGAGCCGGCTTGCAAGACGATTCATATGACTCCTCCAGTGGATAGTTCTGCTTTGACCGGCCACCGGGCCGGCTGTACGGACATCGGGATCCGCTTACATTTATTGCAGCATGCCGGCCAGTATCTTGCACCGCCCGGCGACCGGCAAGCGCATGATTACGCAGCCTATACGTAATGCTACGTAGCCCGCCGCCAAGCACGCGCAGCTGATCGGTCGTACAATTTCATGTTACGACGAAAAGACCCGGACACACCGCGCGCACGGCATGAAATTAAGGCAGAAGGTCATCTTCCTCGCGATCGCCCCGCTGATCGTGGCCCTGTGCGCGATCGCCCTGTTCGTGCGCCAGCAAGCCATCACGCTCGCGCACGAGCAGCACAGCACGATCCAGCAAGCCTACCTGGCCAGCAAGCAGGCCGAACTGAAGCATTACGTGGAGCTGGCCTCGCACGCGATCGCCCACCTGACCGCATCCGGTCGCAGCGACCCGGCCACGCTGCTGGAAGCCAAGCGCGTGCTGTCCTCGCTCGGCTATGGCGAGGACGGCTACTTCTTCGTCTACGACATGCAGGGCCGCAACCTGATGCACCCGCGCCAGCCGGAACTGGTCGGGCGCGACCTCTGGAACCTGCGCGACCAGTACGGCGCCGCGACGATCCAGGACCTGGTCGCGGTGGCGAAGCGGGGCGGGGGCCTGGTGCGCTACAACTGGGTGAAGCCCACCACCGGCAAGCCGGCGCCCAAGCTCGGCTACATCGTGGCGATCCCGGCCTGGGGCTGGATCGTCGGCACCGGCCTGTACCTGGACGACGTGCAGGCCACGCTGCACCAGGTCGACGCGCGCCAGTCGCGCAATATCGAGACCACGCTGTGGTGGATCGCCGGGCTGGCGATCCTGTCGGCGCTGGTGGTCGGCTGCACCGGGCTGGCGCTGAACGTCAGCGAGTCGCGCGTGGCCGACGCCAAGCTGAAGGCGCTGGCCCAGCGCGTGGTCGACGGCCAGGAACAGGAACGCGCGCGCCTGTCGCGCGACCTGCACGACGGTATCAGCCAGTGGCTGGTGTCGATCAAGCTGCAGATCGAGGCCGGCATCATCCGCATGCGCGGCAACGAGGAGCAGCGGGATAAAGCGTTCGCCAGCTTCGAGCGCACCGCCGAGGAACTCAACGGCGTGCTGGGTGAGGTCAGGCGCATCTCGCACGGGCTGCGTCCGGCGCTGCTGGACGACCTCGGCCTGGCGGCGGCGCTGGAGCATTTGGCCGACGAATTCGCGCAGCACAGCGGCATGCCGGTGGCATTTTCCGCCGAGGGCCGCGTGGATGGCTTGCCGCCGGCCGTCGGCACGGTGCTGTTCCGCATCGCCCAGGAAGCGCTGACCAATATCGAGCGTCACGCCGGCGCCAGCCGCATCGAGATCTCGCTGCGGCGCGCGCGCGGCCGCGTGCTGCTGGCGATCGTCGACGACGGCGCCGGCTTCGACGCGCAGGACGTGGAGACGCACCCGCAGCGCGGCATCGGCCTGCGCAACATGAGCGAGCGGCTGGAGGCCATCGGCGGCAAGCTCGGCATCTCGTCGACGGCGGCCGGCACCACGGTCTGCGCCAGCGTCGACTTGGAGCCATAATGGCTGGAACCATGAGGAATGAACATGTTAAGTGACCTATCCATGAAAACCGTGCATATCATGCTGGTCGATGACCACCCGCTGGTGCGCGATGGCTTGCGCGCGCGCCTGGAAGCGGTGCCGCACTACCGCGTGGTGGCGGAAGCCGATTCCGGCGCCGAGGCGCTGGCGCTGGCCGGCGTCGTTCCGGTCGACCTGGTCCTGATGGACATCACCATGCGCGAAGGCAGCGGCATCGAGGCGGCCAGCCTGCTGGCCGATCGCCATCCGCACATCGCGGTGCTGATGCTGTCGATGCACGACAAGCTCGAATACGTGACCCAGGCGATGCAGGCCGGCGCGCGCGGCTACGTGCTGAAGGATGCGCCCGGCAAGGACATCGTGCTGGCGATCGACACCGTGATGGCCGGCGGCATCTACTACAGCGCCGCCCTGGCGCGCCAGCTGGTGCGGCCAAGCGCGACCCATGACAACCAGCTGACCGCGCGCGAGCAGCAGGTGCTGGCCCATATCGCCAACGGCGAATCGAACAAGCAGATCGCGCGCGAACTGGACTTGTCGGTGCGCACGGTCGAGACCCACCGCCTGAACATCAAGCGCAAGCTCGGCATCGAAGGGCAGGCCGAACTGATCAAGTTCGCGGTCCAGCACGCGCATTTCGGCAGCACCGCCATCTGATTTGCGTAATAATCAATAGTGTCCATCAGGAAAGAGATTGGTTGCTTTCCGATAATGTGTGCTCTATATTAAGCGGATAAATACTTATGCCCGAGCGCGCATGGCCTTAGATTCATTCCCGTTGCTTGCACTCCGCCCCGTCGCCAACGCGCACAACCAGTGGGTCGCACTGCGCATCCAGGGCGCCGATGGACAGGCGCCAGGGGCCGCAGCCCTGCAAACCCTGTTCGGCACGCCCGACCTGCTGGCCGCCGTCGCCCCGCTCGATTGCATCGTCCCCGTCGATGCCCTTGCAACCCTGACCCCGCACCTGCTCGACCTGCTGCCGCCCCAGCGCGTGCTGCTGGCTGTGCGTGCGGCCTCGCTGGTGGAGGAGGGCGCCTCCAGGCACCTGGCCCGGCTGCAGCGCGACGGCTGGCGCATCCTGCTCGACGGCGCGCCGCCATCCGCAAGCGCGACGCTGGCCGCAGGCACGGTGGCGCGCGATTGCGCCGAGCATGCGCCGGCGCCGAACGCGCTGTCGCCGCTGTTCGGCCCGCACCTGGCCTACGGCGTCGCCAGCGCGGCGCGCCTGCATGCCTGCGAACGGGCCGGCTTCGGCTGGTTCGAAGGCGATTACCCGCTGGAGCAGCCGCGCCACGAAGGCGACGACGGCGGCACCCGCAAGCGCCTGCTCACGCTGCTGGCCCTGCTGGCGCGCGACGCCGATGCGCGCGAGCTGGAAGACCCGCTCAAGCAAGATGCCGCACTGTCCCATCACCTCCTGAAACTGGTGAATTCGGCCGCCTTCTCCTGCGGCACCGAGATCACCAGCTTCGCGCAAGCCATCACCCGCATCGGCCGGCGCCAGCTGCAGCGCTGGCTGCAACTGCTGCTGTACGCGCGCACCCAGCCGGATAGTCCTCCCAACCTGCTGCTGCCGCTGGCGGCCCTGCGCGGCGCGCTGCTGGAAGCGCTGTGCAAGCGCGACGGCGGCGACCGCGACGCCCAGGACCAGGCCTTCATGGCCGGCGCCTTCTCGCTGCTGGACCGCCTGTTCCACATGCCGATGGACGCGATCCTGGCCGACCTGCCCCTGCCCGAACACGTGAACGCCGCGCTGCTGCGCCACGAAGGCCTGCTCGGCCGCCGCCTGCTGCTGGCGGCGGGAAGCCACGTCGACGCCGCGCAGCTGCAGGACGCCGGCGTCGACGCTGCCAGCTGGTGGCAAGCCCGCTTGACCGCCTTCCACTGGGCGATCCAGGTGGCGCGCAATGTTTAGGCCGCACATGCCGGGCCCGGTCGATTTCGTCGGCAGCAGCGCCGCCGTCTGCGACGCCGTGCTCAAGCTGCGCGGCGAGATACTGCACGCGGAACTGGGCCGCATCGCCGGCGCGCTGCTGGCCAGCCCGCAAGGCAGCTTCCTGCCCGAAGAGGCGCGGCCCACGGGTGCGCCGCCGGGCGCGCTGGTGCAGGAAGTGGGCACCAGCGGCATCTGCTTCGGCCGCTACCAGGTGTCCGGCCGGCCCTACAGCCTGGAAGACTGGCGCCAGCTCGAGGGCCTGGCCGGCCTGACCGCCACGCTGCTGCAGGTCCACACGCTGGCCCAGCGCACCACCCACGCCTACGCCCAGGTCGAAGCGCAACTGGCGCACCAGTCGCAGATCCTGGACCAGATCCACGAATCGGTGCTGACCACCGACCGCATGGGCTACATCACCAGCTGGAACAAGGGCGCCGAGCGCCTGTTCGGCTACAGCACGCTGGAAGCCGTCGGCCGCCACATCCTGTTCCTGTACGTCGACGAAGACGAAGACGCGCCCTTCGACGCCTTTGCCGAGCAGGGCGGGCGCATGATGGAAGTCAGGCGCCGCAAGAAATCGGGCGAGGTGTTCTGGGCCAGCCTGTCGCTGTCGCCGCTGTGCGATCTGGAAGACCGTCCGACCGGCCTGATCGCCTACCTGACCGACATCACCGAGCGCAAGCTGGCCGAGGAACGCCTGCACCACCTGGCCTATTACCAGGAACTCACCGGCCTGCCCAACCGCACCCTGTTCGGACGCCTGGTCGACCAGGGCCTGGCCGTGGCCCAGCGCAACGAGGGCACCGCCTGCGTGCTCTACCTCGACCTGAACCGCTTCAAGCTGGTCAACGGTACCCTGGGCCGCCGCGTCGGCGACGAACTGCTGCGCCAGGTGGGCCAACGCTTCCGCGGCGCCCTGCGCGACGAGGACCTGGTCGCGCACCTGGCTGGCGACGAATTCGCGGTCGGCCTGTTCGACGTGCGCCAGCACTTCGAAGCGACCACGGTGGCGCAGAAGCTGCAGGCGGCGCTGGCGGCGCCATTCGCCATCGACGGCCACGACCTGCGCGTGGGCGCCAGCGTCGGCATCGCCGTCTACCCGCAGGACGGCCAGGATGCCGAAACCCTGCTGCGCATGGCCGACATCGCGATGGAGCGCGCCAAGGAAAAGGCCGAGAACCCGGACCACAGCGTCGCCTTCTACCGCATGGACATGAACGACGGCATGCAGCAGCGCATGCGCATCGAATCCGGCCTGCGCCACGCCCTCGGCCACGGCGAACTGGTGCTGCACTACCAGCCCAAGTTCGAAATCGAGGGCGGCCGCCTGGTCGGCGCCGAAGCGCTGGTGCGCTGGCAGCACCCGCAGCGCGGCATGGTGCCGCCCTCCGAATTCATCCCGCTGGCCGAAACCACGGGCCTGATCGTGCAGGTGGGGGAGTGGGTGCTGGAACAGGCCTGCGCCCAGGCCGCCGTCTGGCACGGCGCCGGCCTGCCGACCTTTCGCCTGGCCGTCAACGTTTCGGCGCGCGAATTCACGGCCTCGCTGCCCGGCCGCGTCGCCGACACCCTGGCGCGCTACCGGCTCGATCCGTCCTGGCTGGAGCTGGAGATTACGGAGAGTACGCTGATGGACGACATCGAAGAGACGATCGCCATCATGGACCGCATCAGCGCGCTGGGCGTGGCTTTGTCGCTGGATGATTTCGGCACCGGGTATTCCAGTTTGTCGTATTTGAAGCGCTTCCCGATCGATACCTTGAAGATCGACCGCTCGTTCACCAATGGATTGCCTCTGGACTCGAGCGACTGCGCGATCGCCGGGACCATCATCAGCATGGGGCGCAAGCTGGGGCACCGCGTGATTGCCGAGGGGGTGGAGACGCTGGAGCAGCTGGATTTCCTGCGCGCGGCGGGGTGCGACGAGGTGCAGGGGTATTTGTATGGGAAGCCCTTGCCGGCGTATGAGTTCGAGGTGGGGTTGCGGGAGAACTGGTTGCTGATTGCCGAGTGAAGCGCTTCGTTTGCTGCCCAGCAGCTTTCCATTTATGTATAATGCGGGTCGCTGGAAGCGTGGCCGAGTGGTTGAAGGCAGCAGTCTTGAAAACTGCCGACGGGGGAACCCGTTCGTGAGTTCGAATCTCACCGCTTCCGCCAGAATTCATACATAAGCCCTTGTCGATCAAGGGCTTTTTTTGTTTCCTGGGCTGCACCGGAGCGCGGTGATTTCCTGCTGAATTTGCCTAATGCGTAGGCGGTTGCGGAAACGATTTCCGCAACTATGGTCACTTTGTCGGCTTTACGACTTCGCCAGCACGGCGATAAACTCGCTTTGTAATCTGCGTGTCGGTGTGACCAAGCAGGCTGCTTGCGTCCGCCAGGCTGGCCATTTCGCTGGCAGCTTTCGGGCGAATGTCGCGGAACTGGAACGCTTTGATCCGTTTCTCCAGGTCCGTCTTCCTGGCCTTCTCGGCTGCCGTCGCCGCTTCCTTTCGGGCCGCTTCGAAGCGGTCGCGCAGCATCTTCTGCGTGAGCGGCTGTCCGCGCTCGGCGCACACCAGCTCTCCGCTCATCGACTGCAGTGGGCGAGCCAAGAGCCGATCAACGCACGCGCCCAGTTCCGTCGGCTGGCCATCGACATGCAGGCGGATCCGCAGCACGTGCTGGGTCTTGTTCTGCCTGACGTGCAGCTCGTCGTTCCGGATATCGTGCTTGCTCATCTTCAGGACGTCGGCCGGCCGCTGGCCCGACAGGTAGGCCAGGTCCATCGCGTCACGCAGCACCTGACCGCCGGCCTTGTACACCGCATCCCAGACGTCAGCCTCGGCGTAGTAGTCGCGCGGCGCCTCTTTGTTCTTGCGCACGCCGCGGCACGGGTTGTCCCGCTTCGTGAATCCCCACTCGCGCGCCATGTTGAACACATGGGAGAGCAGGGCGATCTCGCGGTTCGCGCGCACCGGCGCCGACCGGGCGTCACGGTACTGCGCGATGTCCTGCGGTCGGATCGCCTCGATCGGCGCGCTGTCAAATGCTGGGCGCAAGTGCCTCAGTGCTTTCATGTTCTCGCGCTGCGTTGATGGTTTCTTCTTAGGCAATATGTCGCGCTCGTACTGGTCAAACGCGTACTTCATCAGCGAGGCATCTGGCGGCACTTCCTTGCCCTCGAGCTCGGCCCACTTCACCTTGGCTTTCTGCAGGTCGGTGCCGAGCGGAATCTCCTGGCGCCTCCCGCTCTCATCGCGGCCGTTGTAGTAATAGCCGGTCCATACTTCGCCGGATTTCAGCGTTCGCTTCCGCGCGATCATGCGCGGCGGTAGCTTTTTCCCGCTCGTCTTCGGTCGCATCGCCTACCTGTTATTGAACTTTTGATACATCCAGCCGCCAGCCGCTTGCCTCTGGCGCGGCCATCGACGCGGTGTTGATGCCGGCCAGCTTGAGCCTGGCGTAGAGGCGGCCGATCACCGGTGCGCCGGCGCGGTTCTGGAAGAACACCCAGCCGTTCTTCTTGAGCCACTCTATCTGATCGCCGATGCGGCTGCAGCCGGCAATCTTGCTGACCTCGTCCGGATCCAGGGTTTCCGAGGTCAGAGGCAGTTCGAACATTGCGCTCATTCGTTGTTTCCCTTCTGGTAATTATTGCTCGGCGCCGGCTGCCACAGATGCAGCCACATCCACCATGTGATCTGTGCAAAGGCGAGGAGACTCATTGCGACGTCTTCGCTTCAAAACACGATCCCTCCGCGATGCGGTAAGTGACGTTCATGTTTGACGTCACGGCCATCTGGTGGCGGCTGCAAATTGAGCCGCCGACCACCCGTTTATACTGGCCACAGTCCCGACATTCGCGCTCGTCCACGGCGTACACTTTGACCCCGCAGGCGCGACACCAGGAGCCCGTCTCGCCCGGTCGCCCCTGGGTGATAGTGTGATTACAGTCGCTCACTTCGCGCCTCCCTTCTTGTCGTCATCCAGAGCATGGGGAGATGCCTCCGCCCGCAGCGCGTCGATTGCACGCTGAGGCACTGTATAGCCCAGTGCGCGTAGCGCTTCCAGCCGATCCGCGCATTCCCCGGCGGCGTCGTCCGAGAACGACTTGCCAGCGTGCGGCAGGTCGATCGGCTTATGCTCGGCGGTGGCCATAAAGGTCCGCTGCGCGCGGTAGGCCTTAAGCCATTCGTCTTTGTTGTCGCCTGTAAAGCGAGGGATCTCCGGCACGTCGCCGACGACGCGGTTGCCAGCGACATGCGTGACAAAGCCGCCACCGCACGCCTCGTACACGTAGACGTCGCAACTGAAGTTGTCGCTGCTGAATCGGCAGTAGCTCACGATCCGCTCCCTTCCGCGCTTTCCTTGGCGCCCTTGGCGGATTGCATGGTGGCGATCTGGGCATCGATGGCATCATCCACGGTTTCACGCGCGAACTTGACGTCTTTGAAGGCCTGGCCGACCGACAGGTAGAAGGCGCAGACTCCCGGCTCGCTCTTGTCACGCAGCCATCGATACCGCGCCGCCTCCCGCTCCAGCTTTGCCAGGTACGTGCGGCCCATGCGCCTGCCGCCGAGCACGATCCATTTGCGCCCATCGTCGGCCGGCTGCGCGGTATTGCCAGGAGCAGGAGCGGCGAGAAATTTCTCGACAACTTTACGAATGGTCGATACGGTGGTTCGCACTTGCAATTCCTCGAACCCGTATTTGCTCGGCTCAGAATCGACGCCCATCGAAGCGAGGACTTCGACGATTCTGGCATTCGTTACATCGCCCGCCGCTGTTGGCTGCTGTACGGCTCCCGCTGCGGGAACGCTGGCGCGCGCCTGGGATGCGATGACGGCCTGTTCGACGGCCCGGCCGAATGCGATGCGGCGTTCGCCCGGCTTGGCGGTATCGGCATGCTTTGCCCACAGCGCTTCGATCTGGCCATTCGTGAGACGCGGCGGCAGTTCTTCCGCTACAGCTTCGGGCATGGAGCGGCGGTTCCAGTCCTCGGCAATCTGGATCAGGTAGCCAGGCTGTGCCGGGTACATCAAGGCATGGTCGTCAGCGTCGAAAACGCACTCATCATCGTGGGCAGCGAAGATCCGGTGCCAGTCTCGATTGCTTTCGATGCGGGCCGCGCCGCCGCAAAACGGGCACGGCAGCAACTCGACTTCGGCGCCCTTGTCAGGGCGGGGTTGGGTCGACATCATGCGTCCTCCTGCTTGGTGGCCGACATAGCGGCGTCGATGGCTTCGCGGATTGGCTTGCCACCCATGATGATCGAGCGCACCGACAGGTTGCCGACCGGCGCCGCGCCGATTTCCCAGCCCATACGGAACCGGTGCACGTTCGTGTCGAGGAAGTCGAGCCGCGCCGCATCCTCCGCATCATCTGCTGGCTGCTCGACTGCCTGCGATACTGGCGCTGCTGCGGCGACCAGCGGGACGAACTTGAGCACGGCGGCCCATGTCTGCTTGACGCGCTCGTGGTCATCGCTCTGCCAGTAGTCGCGCGCCGCCATCCACTCGCCTATCGCGGCTTCGAAGCCGGCTGGCGCTGCTGCTGGCTGTGCTTGCGCATCGCTTACGCTTGCCGTGGTATCCGCCTCGCCCGCGCTGGTGGCGTCGGCATCGGCGCTGGAGCGTCCAACCCATCGAATGAAATCCTTGTGCTGCCCGAAATTCTCGATGTCGATGCCGCGCGCCAGCATCAGCACCCTCATGCCGGGGTTAGCCGACGACCAGAACTCGCCAACGCGCCACTCGTCTTGCTCGGTGGTATCCGCCTGTGCAGCTACAGGCGCAGCGAGAGCGGCACCATTATTGCCGTACTCCAACCAAGCGCGAATGTGCTTGCGGTATTCGTCTTGGCGCAGATGGTCATCGAGCGACGACGACAGCCACAGTGAAAGCCGGTCGGCGATGTCGTGGTTGCTCGTCACTACTGGCTGCGCAGCGAGGCGAGCCTGAGCGATGTCAGCTTCGGCGAGTAACGCGTAGCACCACCCGCATTTTGGGCAAGCCGCCGCCATGCAATTAGTCTCCGCGCATCCAGGGCAGTGATCCTCTGCGGGTGTCGCGCCAGTCCATTCGCAGTTATGGCACGCGGCCTGCGTATCGCTGCTGTCGTTAATGCCGATATGCCCGCACCGCGCGCATTCGCGGCATTCGACATAAACCTTGTCCAGTTCTTCCGCTGATAGCGGGGCGATGGCTGGGGTATTGGTGGTGTTCATGCTGTTTGCTCCCAAAGTAATTTCTGGCCACGCAAAGCGGCGTCAGTATCGATCCGTGGACGTGCTGGAGTGTTCCAGTTGCCGCCGCCGCGCTGCCCTAGAAGTTTCCATCCTGCACCGCGCAGGCTTGCTCCGCCTTCGGACGGCAGCGTGTAGGTAATCAGGCGTCGGTAGCCCAATGCGCTGGCCGCGCGCCACGCCGCGCCATACAGCATCGAACATGCGTTCGGGGCGCCATCCGTACAGCAGCGACTAACCTCTAGCGTCCAGCCGTCATCGTTGCCGCGCGCGACTGGGCGGCCGACGATGGCCACGCCGCGCACTTTCTCACCCTCGGCCACGGCGATGCTGAATTTGTGGCCGACTACGGGCTGATGGTGGCGATGACGCGCCTGCACGAATGCGTTTGCCTCATCCAGCGAAATTGGCACCACATCAAGTCGCACGGCTCGCCCCATCAGTGGCGGCCTGATCGCCCTTGCTGGCGGTGCGCAGGGCGCGGATAGCGAATGCACTGTGCGTGATCGCGTTGTTGTAGGCGATGTCTATGCGATTGCCTGTATCCTCAACGCGCTCGTTTTCGCAAGCCTGCGCCGCTTCTTCCAGCGCATGGTCCCGCACCTCGGATGGATTGAGTGCTGGAGCGGCGAGGTAGGCGCGGGCGCGCACTACCAAGCAGTCGCCGGTGTGCGCATCGCCGTCCGCCCAGCTGGTTTGGCAGTCGATGCAGTACAGGGTTTCGCCGTCGTATCCTCGCTCCCCGTAGCCTATCGACACGGCTTTGACGCACTCCATCACGACCGGGTCCGCGGCACCCGCCGTGCTCTGCGCCACTGGAGCGGCGACGAACGATTCGATGACACGATCTGCGTTGTTCGGTGGCGCTTGGTCCATGTAGCGCCACGGGTTGCCCTGTCCGCGCGAGTCCACCCATTTCCAGCGCCAGAGCGTAGGGGCGGCACCCGCCGTGCTCGGGTTATCTGCCGATGCAGGGGCGGCCGTCCTGCTCTCTTCGCTCCAGTCCAACTCGCCGGGCGCGCGCACTTCTTTGATGCGGCGGTTCTGTTCAGTCATGGTTCTGATCTCCTTGGGGTTCGCGTTGTTCTTGGGCTGGCGCCGGCTCGTTCGCCGCGGCTGCCGCGCGCTTTGCCGCAGCCAACTGCGCGTGGTACTGGTCGTCGAGGTCATCGAGCGCGCGGCGCTGCGCCCGGGTCGACGCGCCGCCATAGGCGACGGCGGCGGCATAGCTACGGCGGCGCTTCATGCTTTTGCCTCGCCGCCCAGGGCTTCGACCAAGTCGGCCAGCATCTTGGCCAGCTCGCCCGTCATCAGCATGATGTCGTTGTCGAAGCGCTCGTCGTCGTTGTAGGTGACGGCCTGGCCTTCCTTGATCACGTCCAGCGGCTTGATGCTCTTGATCGCCAGCTGCTCGGTCAGCACGAAGGAGATGCGGCTGTTCCAGGTCATGGCCAGGCGGGTGCACTGCTTGCCGCCCGCGATGTGGCGGCGCATATCCTCGGGGTCCAGGCTGTGACGTTTGTAGCCGACCTCGGCCTTGCTCTCGCCGGTGGCGCGCAGCGTGGCATTCTGGTCGACCGTGAAGCCGGCCGGCGCCTCGTCGCTGTCCAGCCAGGCCGTCATCATCGCCACCGGCGAGCTCTGAACGCGCAGCGATTCGAGCGGCATGCGGTCGACCGCTTTGAGCAGCAGCTTGATGACGTCGTCGGCGCGGCTCGGGCTCGACGTGTCGATGACCAGCCACCCGTTCTTCGGATCGATCCATGCCCAGATGCTGGAGCGGACTGACAAGGCGCGCGGCAGCAGCTCGTCGAGCGCGCGCTCCTTCAGCTCCTTCATCGCCTTCTTGCCTGGGCGGAAGCCTTGCTGCTTCTCGAGCTCGTCGGCCATGGAGTTCGCGCGCTGAGCCACCGCCTTCGCCGGCAGGATCTTCTTCTCGGTCGCCAGCTTGAGCAGGAACTGGCCGGCCACGGCGTGCACCAGCGGCATGCCGGCACCGCGCGGCGGCTCCCAGCCCTGGCGCATCAGCTCGTTGCTCGACGCCGGCGAGAAGCGCTGCGGCTCGAGCAGGGCCGCCAACTGGTCGGCGATCATCAGGTACGGCGCCGGCAGGCGGTAAATCGACAGATTCTTGAACCACATCTCTTGGATTCCTTGTTTTGGTTGGGGGCGCTCGGCGCTACTGCGAGACTTCGACGGCCGGCGCATCGTCTACGCGCTGCACTTCGGCCACCAGGATCAGGAAGGCGAAAACGAACACCACGGTCCAGCCGATCGAGCGGATCACGTCGGCACCCCGGTAATCGCCAGGACAATCATCGAGATCACGCCCAGGGCCATCAGGCCGGCCAGCTTGACCTTCGCCGCGAGGAGCTCTCGCTCGGTCACGCGGGTCACAGCGCACGCTCCATCGCCGCATTCAGCAGCAGCAACGCACCCATGGCGGCGAACATCAGGCCGGGGTGGCGGTCGGTCCATTCGATACGGTGCAGCAAGGGGAAGCGCAGCATCATGTTCTCCAGGTGGTTGTCGGGTACCGCTTCAGTGCCAAAGCCCCGTCGTGCGGGGCTTGTGATGATCCTGTTTCGCGCTTGCCGGGATGCCGCCCAACAAGCGCATCTACTAGCCGTACTCGAGTTGTTCCGGCCTTGCGGCACCGCGCGCTGAGTCTTGCCTCCCGTCGGCATACGGGGCTGGCATGAGCCAGTAGAGACAGCGATAGCGGCATGCCGCGATGAGCATTAAAAGGAACTTCAGCATCCGGCGCGGGCTTCGAGCTCCTGGATCGCGGCGCGCACGATGGCCGCGAAGGTCGCCGCATCCTGATCCGGGTGATCCTGGTAGCGCTCCGTCACGTTGCGTCGACGGTTGCCGGCGCCGGCCGATACCGTGCCTTCTTCCGGGTCATGAGTGACCGTCAGGCCCAGCAGGTAGCCCAGCGGGCCAGCCGCATCCCAGCTGCGCCGCCAGCAAGGCGGAGCGGACGGCTGCGGCCCGGAGAAGGTCAGCCGGGACATGCCAGCGCTCATGAGGCCAGCGCCCTTGCGTGCGGCGGGCAGGATCGGCGCCTCGCGGGCCCACGCGGCCGGCGCGGTGTAGCGGCGGCGGAACAGCGGGTGTAGGAAGGCGAGGGTGATTTCGTCAGCTACGCACTCGCGGAGGTATTCCTCGGACCAGGGCTTCGGGATCATGTTCATTCCGGCTTTTCCTTGTTGCTGTCGGCCGCGTCGAGCAGCGGGTTTTCGTTGCGCATGACGATCTTCCGGAAGTCGCCGATCTGCACCTCGAGGGCCGGGTCGGCTTTGCCCATCGATGCTGCGAGTGAGCACAAAAAGGCATCCATGCGAGCCCATTGGCGGCCGAACTCGTAGCCGCGGCTGACATAGTCAACATCCCTCTCGTTTGCGAACTCGAAGGCATCAGAAAAGGCGTCGCGCAGCTGTTTCTTGTTCATGCTCAGACTCCTCAGAAAGAAACCGCCAATGCCACAACCAGGCAGCCAGCGCAGAAGCTCATCAGGCTGTAGACGATCACGTCGTCTCGGGTGTATTGGCGGGTGGTGGTGTTGCTCATCGTTTGCTCCTGCACTTCATTTCCCTTGTTCGATCCACTGCTTGCGCGCCAGGATCAGCTCGGCCGGTTGCCACTTGGCCCAGTCGGTCAGCTGGGCGACCAGCTTCGCCTTCGGCACGCGCAGCTTTGCGGCCTTCGCATCGAGCAGGCCCGGCGCGGCCTTGATGTCGGCCAGCGCCTGCTTTGCCTCTGCCTTCAATTCGCGCAACCTGGCGGCCTTCGCTTTTCGATCGCCCATCGCTATAGCGGTCTGTTCGCGCTTGTAGCGGTCCAGCTGGGCGTCGATGTCGCCGCGCTTGCTCAGTGGCGTGTTCAAGATTCCGTGGTCCAAGCTCATCGTTTGCTCCGTTCCGTGTTCGCGCGCCCTGCCTCAACCAAGTGCCAGCCCAACTGGCGCCGAATTTCTTCCAGGCTCGGCGGCGGCCTGTTCTCTTCCTGCCGCTGGAGCATCCAGCTACGCACCACTTGTCGGTCGGGCTTGCTGGTCTGCGGCATCGCTGGCTCCTGGTTGAGTTCGCTGCGTTGAGATCATTATTAGGCATAACCTTAATCAATGCAAGGCTAAACCTAAATTTATTTTCAGGTTTAGCCTAAGTTGGGTTATGATGCGTTGTCAGCCGAGTTCGGTTGACCGCTCTACCTGCAGAAAACACACAGGGGTAGGGGGATAGGTGAGACTGCGACCTGGTGAAAGAAACGGGGGGGCAAGGGTGAGACTCACACAGGGTGGCGAAGAGAGAGCCCTGTACCCGAAAGTCTGTCGGATGGTGCCTCGGGCGCTCACGCGCTTGTCGAGCTAACACCTGAAGGAAGCGACCACGCACGCGCTCGCGTTCGCACGCGTATTAGGTACTGTTTGGGGCTGGGGGCTAGAGAAAAAGAAAAGCTAACAAGCAGGAAATAAAAACCGGCAAGCGCAAGCTTGCCAGCATTACGAAGTAATGCGGCAGCAAGCGAAGCGCGCAGCGAAGCGGAGGCAGTAGATGCGTGATTGATTAGGTAACAGATGCGTTATCTAAATTCTGAGCATGAGTTATCTAATACGCGCGAGGGCGCAGGAAGGCTGGAGGCGATGACCAAACTGAATGTGCCGTACGCGGAAAAAGACGAGGCTCGCCGCCTGGGCGCCAGGTGGGATGGGGAGCGGAAGACCTGGTATGCGCCAGCTGGGTCGATGCTCACGACGTTTGAGCGCTGGCTACCGAAGTTCGACATGAAGGCGCCGCGTGGCGCACGCAAGCCGAGGAAGCGCCGATCGAGGTAGGCCGGGCCCAGCGATACCGCACGCGCAAGTCAGCGCCTTGGGCGTAAAAAAGCCCGCTCGGGGCGGGCTTCTTTGAATACAACTTTTATTCAACTGCCTTGAAGGGGTAAATTTGGCGGTACCGGTTTTCGAGGGCCATGACTAAGCTAACGCCTGCGGAGCTTACCCCGCGGAGGGCCGAGTTTAGCTTGTCTCCGCTCGGGATTGCCGCAGTAGGGCCAGCAGCGGCCTTGTCAGTAACAGCCTGGCGGTACGCAACCAGGCTTCGCTGAATCTCCGGAGTGTTGAAAGGGGCGCACGCAACTACGGAGGCGTTCACTTGTTTTACCCCGAAAAATACTGTCCAGTAGCTCGCGGACGTGGCTCCTTCAGCTGACGTAAGATAAGACACAATGTCCGACTCTACGTTTCGCAAAGTGGAGGCGACTCCATTGATTTGGTCGCGCAGTTCCTTGCGCTCGTCGCGCTCTCCATTCTGCCTTCGAGACTCCTTCCATCCTTTGAAGACAAAAGTCCAAGTGATGATGTAACCCAACACTTGAATAGTGACCTTCGCAACTTCCCACCAGTCGATTCCGCTAGCGGCGCTTGTTGTCGCGGCAGGCATCAGCAATGTATCCCAGGGTTTCTTGCAGGTAGCTTTGATCGACGGGGTCATCGTCTGCAACTAGGAGTAATCTTTTCCGAACGTCTTCTTCGGTAAAGTTGAACTTGCGGACGACCCCGCCGAATGACTCGTCGAGGAACGAGGACCCGAAGCCCTCTGTTCCACTAAGGTCAACCTTTAGATTCTCGCCAGCCGCAAGCGGCGGCTCCAAAAATTGCTCTCTAAACCTCTGGCCGCTGTCGGGCCCATCGTCGTGGAAGCGCCCGACAGGATATGGCGAAAACTCTTTCGCGATGTGTATCACTTTCATTTTTCCTCAGTCCCGCTCTCGTCTAAAGTTAAGAACGGCAATATTGCATCGAGTGGAATTGTCCACTCTACGAGTGTACCATTCAGCGCCAAATCGTGACCTTGAGCAAGCGAAACAGATTTGCCGTTACGGACACGATACACGTACTCCCCCTTTTTGCTCAAAATTCGTAAGGTGCCAGCTTGGCATAGGTCAATGATCTGCTTTAAGTCGTTCAAACCTTTCCCGCGATGAGTCTGGCCCATTCGAGATCTGCCAACCTCCATGGCAGCATGAATCATTGCCCCGTCACTGGCGTCGAGCTTCAGCGCGGCCAGCAGCATGGGGATCACGTCCTTGTGCGTGCGTGGGAGGCTGCGTGGGATTCCAATTCCTTGGTCGACGATCATGATCTTCAGTTCTTTCCTGAGCTTGTTGATGTGCCCAAGCATCCACCAACCTTTTTTGATGACCTTGATTGCTCCTACATCCCAGTCTTCCGGATATGCATGCTGAGAGACGTTGGTCATAGCTTCCGTCAGGCCTCGGAAGAATGACCCCTTTTTATCTTTAGGGAGCTGCTCTTCGTGCGGACCAAAGAGGGCCCGGCGAAGCTCTACTGCCAATCGGCCGTCAGCTTGCGTCCCGCTTTGTACCTTTATGTACTCCAGCGGGAAGACCTTAGGTGCAACATCTAAAGAAGCCTTCACGCCAAGGGCATCGAAGAATCCGCTATCGCGCATTTGGCGATGGAGGCGTCTGTCACGTGGGTATGTTCCCGATAGCATTCTTACCCCAGAAACTTTGCGGCACCTGTCAATTTCTGCCACCAAGTACAGAATAGCGGCAGAGGAAATGAGCTTGGTGTCGCTGAAGTCAAGCACTGTTGGCTTTCGAGCGACGAGACAGTTCATTCGGCAGGCCGCTGCAAGTTCAAGCGTCGCATTGCGATTTGCTGTCAGGTCTAGTTCAGGTGGCACGGGCACGACTAACCGCTGATCTTTCCAGCTGTATTCACCGACCGCGTTGTGCTCAATACGCCGCTTCGCGTGCAGAAATGCCTTCCGTCTGTTGCGCGTGTAAGTTGTTCTCTGCTCGCGTATACGCTGTAGAGTGTCGTTTGGTATGTTTGACATGTCGACAATGGGGCGGAACTAGGCTGGCCTCGAATCTGCCGCACACCCAAGGGTGAACGTCCAGCCTCGACCACAGTTCATGGTTGTGCTATTCCAGCAAATCTATTTGGCTGCGGACTCAAATTCCGAACATACGTCGATCCAATGCGAATCCATCTTCCATGACTCGTCGTCACCGTTGTCCAGCATCACGCGGTCGGACTCGACGATGTAGCGCTTGAAGCCGCCGTAGCCGCCGTAGCTGTTCTTGGCGTTCACGAAGCCGCACACGGCGCCGTCGCGTGCGACGAACTCGCTGCGGAAGCGCGCGGACTCCGGATCCTTCAGGATGTCCTTCACGCGCTCGTGGGCCAGCGCGATGGGGTCTGGTTTCGCAGGCTGTACGGGCTTTGCTTTCGGTGCCGCGTGCGCCGCGACCGTCGCAGCGATCAGGGTAATGGCGAGTGCTGTCCGCATATTGGTATGGTTTGTTGGCGGCATCCAGGCGTGCCGTAGCGCCTCAAAGTCTTCCGGTGACAATCCGGCCGGGCTGGTACACCATGCGCCCGACGACACTCATCTTGCCGCTGCGCACGTTGATCGGCCTGAAGGCCGGATTGAGATAGTTGAGATACCACTGTCCACCGCGCTGCACGAGCTGCTGAAGGCAGGCCTCGCCGTTCCAGTTCACTGCGTACACCTCGCCGCTTCGGAGTTGCGTGTCGCTGGTGTCGATCACGGCCCAGTCGTCCTCGAACAACATTGGCTCCATGCCTTGGTCGCGGACCTGCAGCGCAAGCAGCGCGGCCGGGTCAACCTTCAGCTGCGAAACCTCGGCAGCCGGCACCGCAACTACATCACCACCATCCATGGCTGGTTCGGTTTCGAAGCCCGAGATGCCGGCACGCAGTCGCAGCCGGACCCGTCGAACGAACTTAAAGTCGAGCGCGGTATTGCTGAGTGTCGTCATACGCTCGGCCGGAACGCCGCTTTCGGGATGTGGCCGAGAACCAGGTGCATCTTCAGGATGTCCTCGCAGTCGATCACGATGTTCGGGAAGTCCTTGTTCACCGATTCAAAGCAGGCCTGCTTGTCCCGCACCCACAGCAGTCGCTTGATCATGCGCCGGCCGTCATGCATCAGAACGATCACCTCGTCGCTGGGCAGCACTTCCGCGCACGGATCCACGCCGACGAATTCACCCGGCAGGTAGCGCGGGCTCATGCTCTCGCCACGGACCCGCAGGGCGTACGCCTCAACGCATGAGGTGTACCAGGCCATGTAGCCATCGAGGTTATCGGAGGGTGAGTCATCTACGTGCAGGAGTCCATCAGGACCGGCCTGGACGCGCCCAACAACTGGAATTAGACGAGGCGTTCCTAGAATTTCGGGCGCATCCTCCACCTCGTCAGCAGATCCGTCATTTGAGTCCGGTCGATGCGCGTCAGTAGGCGGTGGGGTTTCACCCATCAACTCGGAAAGAGATATGCGCAAGCGCTTGGCGAGGGCTGGCAATCTCGTCGCCTCCGGCATCCCTTTGCCATTCTCCCACGCCGACACATTAACGGACTTGATGCCCCAAATGTCGGCAATGTTCTGCTGGGTAAGTCCGAGCTCGCGGCGTCTTTTTCTTAGTATTTCGGAAAATTTCATAAGGCTAAGCCTAACAAAAATAATTTAGGTTTAACCTTGACTTGTTATTAGGTTTAACCTGATACTGTTAGCCATGAGCACTCACATCAAAGAAGCGATGGAGCGGGCCGGCGGGGTGGCGGCCGTTGCATCCCATTTCGGCATCAGCCCTGTATCGGTCTACGAGTGGATCAAGCGCGGGATGGTGCCGGCCGAAAAATGTCCTGAGATCGAAAAGCTCTCGGGAGGCGCTGCGCTCTGCGAGGACATGAACGATCGCGTCGACTGGGGGTATGTCCGCTCGCGGTCGCTCGAAGCTGACGCCAAGGGATGCGACTCAACATCAAGTGCAGGCAGAGGCGTCGCTAAGTCACCTAGCAGTTGACTCGCCCGGCGAGCGCCGCAGTAGATCGTGACCGCGGCGCCGCCCACCTGGAGCGGCGCAGCGATCAGATCAAGGTTCATCAGTACGAAAGCTTGGGTAGCGGGCATTTGTTGGGCCTCGAATGTTGTCGAAATTCAGTGTTGCCAGATTAAGTTATAAAAAGGAAACAGTCATGAAACATGAGCCTCAATTTCACTCTCCCGTCGCGATCCTCCGCGCTGAGATCGAGGCATGGCGCACTGCTGGCCGCATGAGCCGTGAGGCTGTGGCGATCGCCATCGTCGAGAAGCACAAGGCGAGCGGCGCCGACCTGGCGACTGAGCTGTCCTTTGACTACGAGGGCAGCGACACCTTCGCCCGGGCCCGCAAGTCGGCGCAGAAGATCTTCCGCTGGCTGGACGAAGGCAACCTGCCAGCCAACATGATCCCGTCGATCCTGTCCGCGCTCCCGTCCGATGTGCAGCTGCGCGCCCTGAACCAGATGCTGTGCCCGATGGGTATCTCCGCGCGCGCCGCGGACTGCGCGCCGGTGCCGAGCATGGATGTCTCGACCCACCTGCGCGCCGTCATGAAGGAAGCCGGCGAGGCGCAGCTGGCCCTGGTCGGCCTGGGCCCTGATGCATCTGACTCCGAATTGCTGGGCGCGCATAAGGAACTAGTCGAGGCCGCGCAGGCCTGCGAAAACGCGGCGCGCGATGCGATGGCGACCGTTGCTGCCCGCCAGGCCGTGGCCCGCGCAAGCGAATCAGCTTCGAAGTAGGTAAGACCCAGGCGGCGGGGCGCGTCGCCACCAACACCAACAGGGAGAAGAAAGAGATGAGCGGTTCAAGTCTGGTCGACAAGCTGCGCGCGCGCCTCAACGCAAAAAACGACGCGGAGCTGTCGCGAATCATGGAAGTCGACCCGCCGGTGATCAGCAAGTTGCGCGGCGCCGGGGTGGTGGGGCCAACGATGCTGATCCGGATCCACGAGTGCACGGACTGGCCGATCAAGCAGATCCGCGACCTGGTGGCCGAGCAGCCCGCGCCCCACCAATAACACGATATCTCGGCGCCAGTCCGCAACTCTGCGCGCCGTCATGAAAGGAGGTCACTTGAATCAAGCAACGAAGCCGGCCAAGCCGACCGCTGCTGAGCGAAACGAGAAGGTGCGAAAAGTGCTGCTCGCGGCAAGCGCGCCCCTCGACTCGATCCATATCGCAGAAATCATTGGTGAGGACTGGTGCATGTGGAACGGGATCGGCCGCGGCTCGGAGATTACGCCGGCACTACGGCAGATCGGCGCCAGGAGCAGCAAAGGCAAATGGTCGCTGGAAGAGCCCGAGCGCGCGGCCGACATCGGCCCGACCGGAAATCTGGATCTGATGCCGCACCACGTGATGCCGCTCGACAGCTGGAAGCGCATCAAGGAAGGGCTGAAGCAGCGGGCATGACAAAAAGCCCAGCGGGAACTGGGCTTCTTGAAACAACGGTAAAACTTTTGGAGGAACGAATGTTAGCAGAAAAATCCATGCCGGCGGCGCACGCCGGTGAAGATCAGTCTTCGCCCGAGTTCGCGGCTCGCCTCGCGCACCACTGCAAGACCATGCAAGGCATCCAGGCCGCCAGGCTCGAAGTCGTCACCGATTCGGTGATCGCGCAGGCTTGGTCGACCAAGCTGCCGGCCATCGACAACGCGCCGCTCACCGCGGTGATCCTGCGCCAGGCCCACAAGCCGGCCGTGGGCGACGTCGTCTACGTCACGGAGGTCCGCCGCCACGTCGTGACCAATGATGACCTGAATGCGGCCGCGCACGCCGTGATTGGTGGTGCGGCATGATCGCCTACGAAGCCATGCAGTTTGCGCGCCGCGTGCATGCCACTCAAGTCCGCAAGTACACCGGCAACCCCTACGCCGACCACCTGGCCGAAGTTACCGGCATTGCGATGTCCGTCGGCTGGCATCTGCCGTGGCCGCACCCTGACGAGTTCATGGCCACCTGCTGGCTGCACGACTGCGTCGAGGATCAGAAAATCGGCATCGATGAGCTCCTGGCGCGCTTCGGCACGAACGTTGCCGGCGCCGTAATCCTGCTGTCCGACATGGAGGAGGGCAACCGCGCTGAGCGTAAGGCGCAGTCCCGTGCGCGCCTTGCCGGAGCGCCGGCCTGGGTGCAGACCATCAAGGTGGCGGACCTGATCAGCAACACCTCATCCATCGTCCAGCACGACCCGAAGTTCGCGGTCGTCTACCTGGAAGAAAAGCGACTGCTGCTCGATGCGCTGACGCGCGCCGACGAGCGCCTGGTCGCGGTAGCCCGCGCACAGATCGGCGGTGCCGCATGAAAGTCTTTAAGGTAACCGCGCAGATCGAGTTCGTCGTAGTCGCCGAGAGTGAATTCGATGCGCTGCAGGTCGCGGACAGCTACGCGATCGACGCGGCCCGCGACTCCGGCCTGGATGCGGACTGGGCGCAGGAGATCGCGGCCGCCGACCAGCTGCCGGCCGGTTGGAAGGAATCCGACCTGCCGTACGGCGGCGATGGCGACCAGAGCATCAAAGCGATCCTCGACAGCGCGCCGCCGCTCGTGGTGCGCGACGCCTTCACAATTGACATGTTCCAGGTGATGCAATGACCCGCTCCCGCTATGTAACCCCCGGCCGCACCGCCGAGCGCATGGAGAAGATCCGCAAGCTGATCACCGCGCTGCAGGAGGAGGGCTACCTGATGCGCGACGAGATCGGCCCGATGTTGGGCTTGGGCCCGTCGGGCGTGCGCAAGTACCTCGCGGACCTGCGCGGCCAGGTCGAGGCATCCTGGGATCGCGGCCACATCACCGTGCGCCTGACGATGTCCTCGAGCCAGACCGGGGCGTTCCTCAAGCGCCTCGCGGCCACCGCGCCGGCGCGCCCGACTGGTATCTCGATGACGCCTGCGCGCATCGCGGCGGCAGAACCTGGTCGCCACTTCCACATCCTGGCCGACGACACGCACTACGCAATCCGCGTGAGCCGCGCGCCGGTTGCTCGTGATCCGATGGTTGCTGCGCTGTTCGGCGCCGGGCCGGCCAGGATGGAGGTACGCGCGTGAATCAGATCGATATTTTCGCTGGCGGTGCGCGGCGGTTGCAGATGACGGAATCGATCGAGCTGACGATCCAGTCGCTGCAGGCCTACGGCGCCGACCACGATCACTGGGGCGTGGCCTGGTCTGGCGGCAAAGACAGCTCGGCCACGCTGACGCTGCTCATTTACTTGCTGGACACCGGCAAGATCCCGCGCCCAAAGACACTGACCGTCTTTTACGCCGATACGCGCCAGGAGCTGCTGCCGCTCGCCGCATCGGCGAACCAGATCATGGATGAGTTGGCTGAGCGTGGCATCAAAGTCGAAGTCGTGATGGCGCCGCTGGACGACCGCTTCATGGTCTATATCCTCGGCCGCGGCGTGCCGCCGCCGAACAACAACACGCTTCGCTGGTGCACTGGCCAGATCAAAATCGAACCGATGGAGGAGGCGCTTCGTCGCCACGTCGATCAGTTGGACGGCCAGATCCTGATGATTACCGGCGTGCGCCAGGGCGAGAGCGCGATCCGCGATCGCCGCATTGAGATGAGTTGCGGGAAGGACGGCGCCGAATGTGGCCAGGGCTGGTATCAGCAGGTCCTGCCGAATGCAAAGGGCCTACGCGGCCGGCTGGCTACCCTTGCGCCGCTGCTGCACTGGCGTGTGTGCCACGTGTGGGAGTGGCTCAAGCATTGGGCGCCGAGCGCGGAATTCGGCGACTGGAGCACGGCCGCAATCGCGGACGCATACGGTGGTGACGAGGCCGAAGAGATCAATGCGCGCACTGGCTGTGTCGGATGCCCGCTCGCCCAAGAGGATTCGGCGCTCGACACCATCCTCAAGAACCCGCATTGGACCTATCTGGCGCCGATGAAGGGCGTCAAGGTGCTGTGGCGAGAGCTGCGCGAGCCGCACAACCGCCTGCGCAAGTCCGGTGCCGAGCGCCTCAAAGACGGCAGCATCGGCAAGAACCCGCAGCGCATGGGGCCGTTGACGCTCGAAGCGCGGCTCATGGGGCTCGAGCGGCTGCTTGCGATCCAGGCCGAGGTGAACGAAGCGGCGGTCCGACTCGGCCGGCCGAAGGTCGACATGATCAATGCCGAAGAAGAGGCGCGCATTCGCGAGCTGATCGCCCTGAAGACCTGGCCGAACAAATGGGACGGGAGCGAGCCGGTCGCGACCACGATCATGGATACCGTCTACCAGAACGGCGCCGTGCAGCCCCGGCTGTTTTCGGAGACCGAGCTATGAGAGGTCAATTACAGTCGATCGCTCTTAAATCCACGCGCCCTCAAAAACACGAGGCACTCGCCTTGAATGGCGCTGAGTTCTGTGACGTAAAACTGCAGCTCAGACGAGAGTACATTCCTGATGCCCAGGATGTCCCCAATGCCCAACTCGGCCTTCTCGCTAGTTCGCCGAAGAACCGCGAGTGCGGAAGTGATCTGCACACTCAGCGACGCGAGGCGCGCAGCGGCATGATGAGGCAAGTACACAAGCGGCACGAGGTCTTCTCTCGTCCAGAGGCCAGCCCGGTCGATTGTGCTAATGCAATCAATGAGAGCCAGTCGAGCATCATCTGGCGCACTCAAGCTACCCGGAAGGGTTTGATTCGCGATCCATATAGCGCTACGAAGATTCGTAATCCACGTGGTCATGGACGCTGCCGCAATTATCGCCAAGTCAATCTGCTCTCGCTTCCGTTGACGCTCTGTTGCGGTCGCAAGCCAGATAGTGCCTATCAGAGTCGCGACAGTGCCGACCGAGCCGACCCACGTTCCCCAGTCGGAAATTGTCATCGGCTGCCAGTTGTGCGCTCGCACCAAGGCATTAACACCCTCGTGCAAAGCGTAAAGCAGCCAGAGGGACATGATCACAACCCCAAAACGCTCCAGAAGCTTCATCGTGGACGGAAGTTTTTCAAAACTGAAATGTTAGCACGCGTTAGTTTCGCATTGTCGAGTCCGCGCTGCGTCGCATACGGCGCACTTCAGGGCCTGCCGCATGCCGGCGGCTGCTCACTCGCTAAATACGTAATTGGGAGGGCCAAATAATGCCCGTCATTCAAGTAACCCCGAACAAGAGCGCGACCATCTACGCCGCGGCCTCGATGCTCCACAAGCGCGGTGCGATGACGCGCGACCAACTGTTCGCCGCGATGGACTTCGGCCCGAAGGGTGGGCGCGAAGAGAAGCTGCGCCAGGCCTTCGACTTCGACTGGCTGCGCGAGACGCCGGCCGGCCAGATCGAGGTGACGGAATTCGCAGGCCGCCACTTCGACTGCAAGAAGCCGCGCGCCGCCCTGGCCGGCGAACCGACTGCGCCAGCGTACCGCGGCAACGTGTTCGCCAGCCCGGGCCTGAGCAAGCAGTACATCCCGAACCGCCGCGGCCCGCGCGCGGACGTGCCCGCCTGGTCGGTGCGCGAGAAGTTGAGCATCAAGACCATCGGCGGAGGTGAGGCATGAAAGAGCGCCCAATCCTCTTCAACGGCCCGATGGTCCGCGCCATCCTGGACGGCAGCAAGACGCAGACGCGGCGGATCCTGAAGTCGAACTGCCAGGAGATCGGCGAGCGCGACGACGGCAGCCGCTGGCCTTGGTCCGAGCACCCGGATACCGCAGCCGATCACTGGCACGCCTGTCCGCTCGGCCAGCCCGGCGACCGCCTGTGGGTGCGTGAGACCTGGCTGGAAGACCCGGAGGACGACGGCACCTGGCACTACACCCAGTACATGGGCTGCAAAGGCTCGTCGCTGTCGGAGATCCCGCGCAAGTTCCAGAAGCCCGACCACTGCATCTACCGCGAGGGCTGGGACGGGCCCGGCCTGACGTGGCGCCCGAGCATCCACATGCCGCGCTGGGCCAGCCGGATCCTGTTGGAGATCACCGGCGTGCGCGTCGAACGGCTGCAGGACATCAGCCGCAAGGACGCGGTCGCCGAAGGTCTGCACCGCTACGAGCACGTGTGGCGCGACGCTGAATACCCGCTGGACGACGTCGCCTACGAACCCACGAAGGGCTGGGCGACGCGCTACTCATGCCCGGTCCAGGCGTACCACGCGCTGTGGGAGAGCATCAACGGCGCCGGCAGCTGGAACGCCAACCCGTGGGTGTGGGTGGTCGAGTTCAAGCGGGTGGCACCATGAGCGCCGTCGCCCTACTCGTCGGGCAGATCGGCCTCGCCGATCGGTGCCGTACCGGGCCGCTCGTCGATGATCGACTTCGCAATGCGAATGGCTCTGGTTCGCGCTGCGCCGGGATTGTCGTCCGACGGTTGGACGGCAAAACGAGGCTCTGTGGCTGGCGTGCCGATCAGATTGATCTGCACAGAACAGTGCCATTTGTCGGCTCCCGACAGGGGATCGCAGTGGGACTCAATTGCGATCTCATAGCCTCGGTACGTGCCCATTCGGTCCATTGCATATCTCCTTGCAAAAAGGACATCGTAGCATGACGCGCCGCTCAACCCTCAAGCCGGGCGGCTCACTCAAGCAGCGCAAGCCCATGGCGCCCGGCAAGGGCTTCGGCCCGCGCAAGATAGCGATGTCACGCGGCAGCGGATTCAAGACCCCGGCCGCCGGCGCCGGCCTGCTGCGCGTCGCCGCGGTCCAGGCGAAAACGGCATTCCCGCAAAACCGGGAATCGAAGCTGGCCAAGCCGCGCAGCACCATGAAATCGAAGCGCCCGAAGATGACGCCGATCCGCGCCTCGGCCCAGGGCCAGGAGTGCACGCTCCGCTTCGCCGGCATCTGCAGCCGCAACCCGGAAACCACAGTCTGGTGCCACTCCAACCGCCTGGCGGACGGGAAGGGCATGGGCTTGAAGGCGCCCGATCACGAGGGCTGCTACGGGTGCTCGCACTGCCATGCATGGCTGGATGGCGGGTATGCGGCCAGCGGCACGCCGCGCGCGGTGGTCGACGCGCGTTTCGATGCGGCTAGGGCTGAGAGTCAAGAAAAACTGCGGGCCCAGGGCCTGCTCGCGAATAGCGAGACCGCGACGGTTGCAGCCGGCGCGGCCTCTGAACAAATCACCGTGGAGTAATTATGTCTGCCAACATTTTACAAGAATACAACGTCTTCCTTCGCGACAAGATCAAACTGGCGCCGGCGCGCGGCTTCGATGTGCCTCTCGAGCAGATCAACCCGGGCCTGAAGCCGCACACCCGCGACATCGTGCGCTGGGCGCTGCAGGGCGGCCAGCGCGCCGTCTTCGCCTCGTTCGGCTTGCACAAGACCAGCACGAACCTCGAGGTGATGCGCCAGATCGGCATCCGCTTCCCCGATATGTACCGTCTTATCGTGCTGCCGCTTGGCGTGCGCCAGGAGTTCGTGCGCGAGGTGGCGAAACGCTTCACCGGCGATTACGCCGTCGACCTGAAGTTCATCCGGTCGGACGACGAGATCGGCGGCCCGGGCACTGTCTACATGACGAACTATGAATCCGTCCGCGAGGGCAAGATCGACGTCGCCCGCTTCGGAGCGGCATCGCTCGATGAGGCCAGCGTGCTGCGCAGCTACGGCAGCAAGACCTACCAGGAATTCTTGCCGATGTTTGACCAGGTCGAATTCAAGTTCGTGTTCACGGCCACGCCGAGCCCGAACCGGTTCAAGGAGCTGATCCACTATGCCGGCTTCCTGGGTGTGATGGACACCGGCCAGGCGCTGACGCGCTTCTTCCAGCGCGACAGCGAGAAGGCCGGGAACCTGACCCTGTACCCACACAAGGAAACGGAGTTCTGGCTGTGGGTGGCCAGCTGGGCGTGCTTCATCCGCAAGCCGAGCGACCTGGGGCATTCGGACGCCGGCTACGACCTGCCGCCGCTCGAGGTGCACTACCACGAGGTGCCGAGCGACTACGAGGCGGCCGGCGCCGAGAAGAACGGCCAGGGCCTGCTGATCCCGAATGTTGCCATGGGCCTGTCGGCCGCCGCCGGCGAGAAGCGGCAGAGCCTGGCTGCGCGCGTCGCCAAGGTGGCGGAGATCGTCGGTGCGGCGCCGGCGGACCACTTCGTGATCTGGCACGACCTCGAGGACGAGCGGCACGCCATCCAGGCGGCGCTGCCCGAGGCGATGAGCGTGTGGGGCACGCAGGACCTGGACGTGCGGGAGCAGCGCATCGCCGGGTTCAGCGACGGCGAGTTCCGGATCCTGTCGACGAAGCCGATCATCGCCGGCAGCGGCTGCAACTTCCAGGTGCACTGCCACCGCGCGATCTTCGCCGGCATCGGTTTCAAGTTCAACGACTTCATCCAGGCCATCCACCGGATCCAGCGCTTCCAGCAGGCGCACCCGGTACGCATCGACATCATCCACACCGAGGTCGAGCGTGCGGTGCTGGCCGAGCTGCAAGAGAAGTGGCGCCGGCACGACGAAATGCAGGAGAAGATGGGCGAGATCATCCGCTCGTACGGCCTGGACCAGCTGTCGATGCAGGATTCCCTGGCGCGCACGATCGGTGTCGAGCGACATGTGGTCACCGGCGAGCGCTTCACCGTCGCGAACAACGACTGCGTGCTGGAAGCGCTGCAGCAGCCGGACAACTCGGTCGGCCTGATCGTCACCAGCATCCCGTTCGCCAACCACTACGAATACACGCCCAGCTACAACGACTTCGGCCACACCCAGGACAACGCGCACTTCTGGTCGCAGATGGACTTCCTGACGCCGCAGCTGCGCCGGATCCTGCAGCCAGGCCGCATCTATGCCTGCCACGTGAAGGACCGGATCAACTTCGGCAACGTGACTGGCGCCGGCGTGCCGACCGTCAGTCCGTTCCACGCCGAGGCGCTGTTCCACGGCATGAAGCACGGCTTCGACTACCTGGGCATGATTACGGTGGTGACCGACGTGGTGCGCGAGAACAACCAGACCTATCGCCTGGGGTACAGCGAGGTGTGCAAGGACGGCACGAAGATGGGCGTGGGATCGCCCGAGTACATCTTGCTATTCCACAAGCCGCAGACCGACCGCAGCCGCGGCTACGCCGATGAGCCGGTGACGAAGGCCAAGCCGCTGTGCCTGGGCGAGGAGGGGGCGGAGGTCCCGTTCGACCGGCGGCTGCCGCCGGTGCCCGGTACCGGCTACAGCGTCGCGCGCTGGCAGGTCGACGCGCACGCATTCTGGCGCTCGAGCGGCGACCGGTTGCTGAGCGCGCAGGAGCTGGCCAGCTACGGCCCGGCCAAGCTGGCGAAGATGTTCACCGACCTGTCGCTGGCGAACGTCTACAACTACGAGTACCACGTCGCGGTCGGCGAGCAGATGCTTGCGAACAAGACCCTGCCGGCCACCTACATGAGCCTGGCGCCGGGCAGCACCGATCCGATGGTATGGCACGACATCGTGCGCATGCGCACCCTGAACGGTGAGCAGTCGGCGCGCGCGGTCGAAAGCCACGTCTGCCCGTTCCAGATCGACATCGTCGACCGCCTGATCCAGCGATACAGCAACCCGGGCGACGTCGTCTACGACCCGTTCTGCGGCCTGGGCACGGTGCCGGTGCGCGCCATGAAGCTGGGCCGGCGCGGCGCCGGGTCGGAACTGAACCCGGCCTACTTCGCCGACCAGGTGCACTACTGCCGCGCGATGGAGCGTGAGGTCAGCATGCCGTCGCTGTTCGACATGGAAGCGATGGATGCGGCGCAGCCGGAGCAGGAGGCGGCATGAAAAAGGCGCGGAACAAAAAATACCGTCCGCGCCCGGTCGGCATTGCCGGCGGCCTGAGTGTCATCGGCAAATGCCACGAGCGCGGACAAGATGCCGCACCTCTGAACGACGGCCAGCTGCAGGACCTGGGCCTGGCGTACTGGCTCAACCTCGAGCAGCTGCGCAGCGGCGCCGCCACCGAAGAAGCATGGTCGGTCGTCGTCACTGCGCTGAACATCGGCATGGCCCTGGTGGAGAGCGGCGTCGGCGCCGACCACGAGCAGACGTTCAACGACGCGCTGGCCGGCGCCTTCCGCGCCAAGGGCCGCAGTGTGAACGCGCGGAGCTTCCGCCTTGACGGCGACGCCATGCGGGACATCCAAGCCGCGCTGGCTGTGCACGACCGGCAGATGGAGATCGCCAGCCGCGCGCAGATCGTTGAGGCGATGAGCCTGGTGCGCCGGCGGATCGACGAAGGCCACGTCTACAAGGATGCCGCTTGACGCGGCGCCACTGTATAGAAAGGAAACGACATGGGAAGCATACTTAATTTGCAAGACAGCACGGCCGGCGCCGGCCTGATGCCTTTCCAGTTCGACGGCCTGCAGGTGCGAGTCGTCGCCGATGATGAGGGCGCGCCGTGGTTCGTGGCGCAGGACGTTTGCGCCATTCTCGACATCGGCACCGATCAAACCCGGCGCCTGGATGAGGATGAGAAGGGTCTGCGTTCAATACAGACCCTGGGCGGCGCGCAGCAGATGGTGGCCGTCAACGAGTCGGGGCTGTATAACCTGGTGCTCGGTAGTCGAAAGCCGGAGGCGAAGGCGTTCAAGCGCTGGATCACGAAAGAGGTGCTGCCGGAGATCAGGCGCACCGGCGCCTACTCGCTTGCGCCCGCTGCAATGCCGGCGCTGCCGACGACATTCGCTGAGGCCCTGCGCCTGGCCGCCGACCAGCAGGATGTGATCACAGCCCAGGCCGCGCAGCTGGCCGCCGCCGCGCCAGCCGTTGAGTTCGTCGAGCGCTACGCAGACTCGACCGGCACGAAGGGCTTCCGCCAGGTGGCCAAGCTTCTGTGCGCGAACGAGAACCAGTTCCGCGAGTTCCTGATCGAATCGAAGATCATGTACCGCCTCGGCAGGGAGTTGACGCCCCACGCCCAGCACATCGACGCCGGCCGCTTCTGCGTGAAGGCCGGCACTGCGCAGGTCAGCGGGCATGCATGCAACGCCGCGCGCTTCACCCCAAAGGGCGTGACCTGGGTGGCGGGTGAATGGGCGAAGTGGCAGTTGAAGCAGCGCGAGGAGGGCGGCCATGCTTAGCCTCGAAGCCCTGCGCCAGGCCGCCAAGGACGTGCCGGCCGTGCTGGTCCCATCCGACACCCTGAACGAGCTGCTAGACCTGGCCGAGAAGGTGAAGGCCAAGACCAAGGCGGCGAAGTCCGCCCGGGAGGTCGACCCGAACGACGAGAAATGCGCGCGCTGGCTGTTCGGCGTGGTGCAGAAGACGGCGCCCAAGGCCCGTGAGCCGAACTTCAACACCTGGGCCGATGACGTGCGCAAGATGCGCGAGCGCGACGACCGAACCCACAAGGAAATCTGCGAGTTGTTCAAGTGGGCGCACGAAGACCGCTTTTGGTGCGCGAACATCCTCTCGCCGGCGAAGCTGCGCGAGAAGTGGGACCAGCTATCGATCCTGCGCGCCAAGTCGCTCGAGCCGAAGAAGCCGGCCGGGAACTGGTGGGCGAGCGACGCCACGCGCCTGGCCAAGGCCATCGAGGTCGGTGTCGGGCCGGCGCACTTCGGCGAGTCGGCCGCCAGCTGGGAGGCGCGCATCCGGGTCGCGATCGACAACGGCGGCAAGCCGCCTGCGCCGCCGCGCCTGGCGCAGATCGTCACGCCGCCGCCCGCCGCGCCGGCGCTGGAGCAAAGCCCTGAACCGCCGCGCCGCGCCGGTCGGCCCGAAGGCCTCACGAAGATGCTGCGCGACCTAGGCCGGGCCGCATGAGCACGGAACCCGGCGACATCTGCGCCCAGTGCAAGCACTTCCGCATGAAGGAATACCCGGATCACGCCCGGGTTGGCCTGGGCCGCTGCATGGGCTACGACAAGGCCATACACCAGCTGCGCAACCCGTTCGTACCGTGGCGCACGAAGGCGTGCGTGCGCTTCGACCGGGACTGGGCCAAGAAGGCAGAGCGCGAGGACTGGATCGAGCGGCGCCGCGCGCAAGAGCAAAACAACATCGCAGTTCAAACCGAAACGAAAGGATGACATGCAGGCCACAGCGATGACGAGCATGGGCATAAACAGACGCCTGGCGGAGCTACTGGGCTGGACGGAGATTGTGAATGTCGGCGGCGCTTGGCTGGGTCGGCCGCCGGGCGGATCGCCGCGATCGCGCGATCAGGCGCTCGTGCCGGACTGGTCGGGCGACTGGGCCGCTTGCGGGCCGCTCTTGGCGCGCTACGTCCGCCGACTGCAGCTGTGGCCGCACCGCGTAATCGCCGGCGCGACCTCGCCATCGGTCGACGACTGCGACTTCATGCAGGATCGCGAGGACGGCCAGGATGATGCCGCGCTGCGCCGGGTGATCGTGGCTGCAGTGATCCGCAAGCTGGAGATGCGCGGATGACGCAACAGAAAGCACTCCAGGCGCTGGGCCGGCTCAAGGTCGGCGCCATGAACAAGACCGAGGCCGCCTACGCCGCCACGCTAGACCAGCGGCGTGCCGCCGGCGAGGTAGCCTGGTTCAAGTTCGAGGGGCTGAAATTCCGCCTGGCCGACAACACGTTCTACACGCCGGACTTCGCCGTTATGCTTGCCGACGGGATGCTGGAGGCGCACGAGGTCAAGGGCTTCTGGCAGGACGATGCCCGCGCCAAGATCAAGATCGCGGCCGACCTGTACCCGCTGCGCTTCGTGGCCATCCGCGCGAAGCCGAAGAAGGAGGGCGGCGGCTGGGCAGTCGAGGAGTTCTAGCGCTTCTTTATTGGGGCAGAACTTTTTACGACCCTCTCCGGTGGAGGGGGCGTGCGCGGAATCCGTTTATTAGTTAGTTCTGATAAGCGCCTTATTTTATATTTTTCAAATATTTCTTTTGTCTTTTCCTCGCCATGCTTATCAATTAATATACCTGCAAGCTGGTCACTGATGTTCCGCCAGTTTTCTTGATTTTTCTGGCTAAGAAATTTTTCAGCATCCTGATAAAGCATGGCTGCTCGGAGAAAGCTACTTACCCCAGGCCAGTTTTTGTAATGCTTCAGGTATTCGATAATAAAATTTTCAGATAACAGGCTTTGTAAGTCCTTTAGGCTTCTGATATCAAAAGCTTTTAGCTCCTCGAATAACCCCCAAGTCAATTGATCTTGGCTGAGATTGAATCCAAACATGGCGACCACATCCGGTATGCTGAGGATTAGCTCACTGAGACCGGCGGATGTCAGCTCTACATCCCGAAAATCCCCGGATTGTACGGCCGTCTTTGTTCGTTCCTTGTGAGCATCGACCTCGCGAGCTAAGGTATTAAACTCACGGTCGACAATCTCCAAGGTTCCCGCCAAAAGGTTTAAGCGGCGTTGAATCTCCAATGGAAGCTTTCCTGAGAATTTGTAACTCCGGTCGTGCTCGATTTCAGCCCAAGCGTGTTGAAGCACAGTTCTGACCTGAACCTCGAACGTTATGCCGTTGTACTGCCTCAATTCGGGAAGTGATACTCGAGCTTTTCCGAGTTCGCAAATATAATGAACCGATCGATATCCAATCTCGTTGATTTGCAGCTCCGACGATTTATCAATGCTTTTGTCTTGATGAATTTGAAACGAGTTTGAAATTAAGGCACAAATTCTATCGACATCTGACTCTATATAAGCAATTATTCGAACTCCGCAAATGTCTGTTAGCTCCTCAGTCGTCTGGTAGCCTTTTCGCTCAAGCTTATTGAGGATGCTCTCAAGAGCTTTTGTCCGAGCATGCACGCCTAAATGGTCAATGTTTTCCGATTTAAGCAGATTCGATATGGTTGTTGTTACTACATCACTAAGGCTGCGATATATATCAGAATTTTTGCGGTACCACTCGGCTGCATTAGCTGGCGTGATTTCACTCATGTTTATTCAACGTGGATGCAAGAAATTGGTTTTCTACAAGAGTACTCTCATAATATCATGACTTTTATATAACTATCATGAGAGCTTGTAATAAATAGTAATGCGCAGCTACAACACGTTGTCATTTGGAAAATGTCGGGGCAGCCCTTAAATTTCCAGGGTGCATGATAGGCTTGCTCAGCTATATAACTGGAGCCTGCCATGTCGTTCGCCGTCACCCTCAATCTGCCGTATGCCGCAACTCTTCGCCGCGCACCGAAAGAGAAGCCGGCGAATCAAGCGTTTGGCCAGGTCGATCCGTATGTCACTCTGATGGCGTGCTGGGTCGACTACATGCGCACCGATGATCGCGACCTGGGCGCCGGCGGTATGAAGCTGGCAAGCGATGCGCCGGCCGAGAAGGATGTGCACGAGCAGCAGCGCGCGGCCGACCTTAAGATCGGCGAAGCAGTCAACGCCATGGTGGACAGCCTGACGATCCAGCATCGCTGGGCGATCTACAAGAGCCAGCGCCTGTCGGCAGTGTGGCGGTTCCCGAATGCGAACTACGACGAGGTGTTGATGGCGGCGGGCGACGAGCTTGAGCAAAAGCTGAAAAAGAACGTTGCAACTCGGCTGTACTTCTCGTAAACTGCGAGCACTGGGTGACTTCGCTCGTCCAGAGAAAAGCCCGAACTGTCAAACGTTCGGGCTTTTTGCGTTTACGGCCCACTTAGCGGATGGCTCTGGGGTGCGTGCGGCGAGCGAATCCAACCCGTCCTCATTCCACCCCACTACGGAGGCGTCATGAAAGAAGGCACCGGCATCGCTTAATTGACCTGACCTGGTCATCACATAGAAGCGCGACGAAACGCGCACGGGATCACAGTTGCCCGATGAGTGCCGGAGTTCCTGCCCGGCGATACTCAGAAGACGGCACCACACGCACACGGAATACGCCCTGGCATCGGCCAGAACAGACGAGCGCCGCCCGAGCGCGCCACGTCGCCGGACGCTGTTACCGGCAATCTCCATCAAACGAGGATCACCATGCGCTACCAAGCACGCTGGAGCAACGGCTTCTGGAAGACCTTCGACCGCGAGCGCTTCATGGACGTCGAAACGCACCCGACCCAGAAGGTTGCGGAAGACGCCGTCGCTGCGATGAACGTCACCCGCCGCAAATAAGGACCCAGCCTGGTATATGCCAGGCGCCACATGGCTGCACGTTCAGCTCGACTGGTCGTCGACTTGAATTCCCTCAACTGCTGAGCGGTCAGCCATGTGGCGAGGAATGCGCGTTACGGCGCGCAGCGGATCTGCACCGTGACTTAGCCGGCCCTTGCAACCGGCCGCCACAACCCTGTCTCCTCCAGTGAAAGCTGGATTTCGCCGCCTGTCGCAGCAATGCGCCGGCGGCTTTTTTATTTGAGGTGCTCATGAAGAAGGTCGTCATCAAAGCAAGCTCGCTGCCGCCACGCCTGCCGGTCACGTTTGGCGCGGTGGTCTGGCTGCTGCTGGATCGCTTCAGCGCACCCGAGTGGGCATTTGGCGCATTCTGGGCTTTGGCTGCGCTGCTCGCCGCCAGCTTCATCTATGGGCTCCATAATTCGGAACTCAAGGATGTGCCCGGTTTCGGCGAACGCAAATCATGAGCGTCGAAGCCGAGTTGGCCTGGCTGCGCTTCATGGCACAGGTGCGGCACGAAGACGCGGTCGTTGATCGCATGAGGGCAGCAGCATGAGCAAGATCACCAACATCTACCAAGCCGAGATCCTGCGCGCCGTGCTGGGCCCGAATGCCCATATCGGCAAGGTTGCCAACCCGACCCGCCTGCGCGAGATCGCCGAGCACCTAGCTGACAGCGAGCTGGCCCAGTCCGCGCTGCAGGCCAAAGGCTACGGGCGCGGCAGCCGGTCCTTCCTCGAGCTGACGCGCGAGGTCCCGAATAACGTCCGCAACATGATCAAGAGCCTCTTCGCCCCGCGCACGCCGGTGAGCTACCCGAGCCTGGGCGAGGCGGGCGACAGCTGGAGCGCGCAATGAAACCGATCATGGGACATCAGATCAGCAAGCAGCTAACCGAAGCGCTCGGTCTACCGCCGATGACGCGCGGCTTCACGCTGCGCTGCTACACCGGCCAGGCCGTGACAGTCGAATGCGAGTACTACCCGCATGGCAGCTTTGAGCCGGCCCTGGCGCAGTATCACCTGGTGCCGAATGCTGACGCGACGATCACGCCGCGCCTGGACTTCGACGCCATGATGCGCGACCGCACCGAGCGTGCGCACCGCGAGTTCATGCGCCGCACGTCCTGCCTGCCGGCGGGCCGTGACCTGCGCCCGACGACAGAGCAGATTGCGCGGTTCCACTGTCCTTCCATCGGCTTCGTCGACTGACCATGCCCAAGCTTCAGACTCTCAAGCCGCGCCTGCAGGCCGCAGGCAGCCGCCTGCCTGCGCTTGTGCCTACTCGGTCCGACACGGTCGAGCGCGTGCGCGGGTGGCGAGGCGTCAAGGACCGGGACCGCATTCGCGAGCGTGACTGCGGCCTGTGCCAGGAATGCCTGCGCCAAGGCCGCACGTCTGTCGGCGTGGCGGTCGACCACAAGAAGCCGCTGTGGGATTGCGGCAGCGACGACGACTCGAACAAGGAACTGCTCTGCCAGCCCTGCCATGACGCCAAGTCGGCGCGCGAGGCACGTGCACGGGCGAAGGGATACTGAATGCAGCCGATCAAAGTGAACACCGAACGCGTCGACAAGACCGTTCATCACGTGGCGCTGTCGCATGAGCAACTCGAAGCGCTGGTGTTGGATGCAGTGGCCAAGGCCGCAGGCGTCACCATCGACAGGCGCATCGTCCGCGTCAGGCAATGCTATCTGAGCAGCAGGATGGGCAGCATCGGCACCGAGTTCTCGGCCACCTGCACCATCGAGGTCGATCACCAGGCTGAGCCAGTCGAGTCGGCCGCTTCGCCGCCCTGCCGCCCCGCCGCGCCGCAGGGGTAGGGGGTGTTGAAAGTCTAGCAACCTTTGCGGACCGACACCGCACTGTCTCTCACGCACAGAAAAAAGTCCCCCTGGAGGAAATTGTTAATGGCTTTAACAGGCAAAAAGCGAGCCTTCGCCGATGCCGTTTTGGCCGGGTTCTCGAATAAGGAAGCGGCGATTCGCGCCGGCTTTAGTGAAAAAACTGCATCGGCTGCCGGGTCGCGAAATGTTAAAGACCCGGATGTTAAAGCCTACCTCGACGCCCACCGGAAAAACGCCGACGGCGCCGGGTCGAAATCGCCGCCGGCGAAGTTCGTGCCACTGGATGAGGCGATCGACATCCCTCCCACTGCCGACCCGGTTGAGTTCCTCACCAAGGTCATGAACGAGCCTGCCGCAGACCTGCGGCTCCGGATCGACGCAGCCAAGGCGATGCTGCCGTTCAAGCACAAAAAGCTGGGCGAGGGCGGTAAAAAGGATGAGAAGGATGCAGCCGCGAAGAAGGCGGCCACCGGGCGCTTTGGACTGAGGGTCGTGTCATGACTGAGTGGACGACCGCGCTGCCTGATTGGGAGCGGCGCATTGTGGCGCGCAAGTCGCTGGTGCCCGTTAAACCGCTGTTCCCAGATGAGGCCGAGGACGCAATGAGCGTGTTCTCGGCCCTGCGCATGGTCGACGCCGACGGCAGCCCAACCATGGGCGAGGCGTGCCAGCCCTGGGTGACCGACCTGGTGGAGGCGCTGTTCGGCGCGTATGACCGAAAGCGCAAGCGACGGCTCATCACGAACTACTTCCTGATGGTCTCGAAGAAAAATGGCAAATCGATGATCGCGGCAGCTGTGATGCTGACCGCATTAATCCTCAACACGCGCCAGGCCGGCGAGTTCATCATTCTAGCTCCAACCAAAGAGGCGGCTGACAACGCATACAAGCCGATCCGCGAGATGATCCTCGCCGACGGCGAGCTTGAAGATCGGTTCCAAGAGCAGCAGCACATCAAAACCGTTACGTGCCGCCTTACACGGGCAACCTTGAAGGTCGTGGCTGCCGACTCGGCGACGGTGACCGGCAAGAAGGCCATCGGCGTGTTCGTCGACGAGCTGTGGGAATTCGGCAAGCACGCCAAGGCGGCGGCAATGCTCACCGAGGCAACTGGCGGGATTACGTCGCGGCCCGAAGGCTTCGTGTTTTATTGCACAACCCAGTCCGACGCGCCGCCAGCTGGTGTCTTCCTCGACAAGCTGAGCTACGCGCGCAAGGTGCGAGACGGAATAGTCGTCGATCCGCGCTTCCTTCCCGTGATCTATGAATTCCCTGAGCGGATGCTCAAGGAAAAGGCCTATGAGGACCTTGAGAACGCATACATCACGAACCCCAATTGGGGAATCTCCGTTGATGCTGAAGTGATCGCTCAAAAGATCCAGGAGGCACAGGAGTCGGGCGAGCACGCCGTTCGGGATGTGCGCGCCAAGCACTTGAACGTCCAGATCGGAATGAGCATGCGTGCCGACCGCTGGACGGGCGCGGATTTTTGGGAAAAGCAAGCGAAGGTGCCGGGGCTGACGCTTGAGCAGCTACTTGAGCGCAGTGAGGTTGTCACCGTCGGCATTGACGGCGGCGGCCTGGACGACCTGCTGGGGCTTGCTGCTGTGGGTCGCGAGCGCGGCACCGGTAAGTGGCTAGCCTGGACTCGCGCCTGGGCGCACCCGATTGCGATCGAGCGGCGCAAGAGCGAGGAAAGCAGATACGAAGGCTTCAGGCGGCAGGGCGACCTGGTCATCATCGAGGAGCTACCTGGCGATGTCGCCGAGGTGGCGGCCATCGTCAAGCAAATCCACGAATCCGGGCTGCTAGCCTCTGTCGGCCTGGATCCGGAGAAGACCCACAAGGTTATGTTTCAGGCATTGGTTGATGCTGGCATTCCTGAGGAGATCTGTTTTGGCATTTCGCAGGGCTGGAAGCTGATTGGCGCAATCAGCGTCGCGGAGCGAAAGCTTGCCGAGGGAATCCTCCTTCATGGCGGCCAGGATCTCATGGCCTGGTGCGTCAGTAACGCCAAGGTCGAGCCCCGGGGGAATGCGGCGCTGATCACCAAGCAAGCATCCGGCACCGGAAAGATCGATCCGCTGATGGCGCTGTTCAATGCTGTCCAATTGATGGCCCTTAATCCAGCGGCAGCTTCGAACGAAATCACCCAGGGCTTCGTCGTCCTATAAGGAGCACTATGGAACTATTCGATGCGCTGGCCGCCACTCAGCACTGGCGGCAGGAGCCCGCGCGTCGCGAGGAGCCGCAAGTCTCTAACCAGACGCAATATCCCGCTGACGTCATGGAGGCGTTCGGCGTCGCGCCGTCCGGCACGACCGTTTCCGCCACCTCAGCCATGCGCGTGTCGGCCGCGGCGGCCTGCGTCGCGAAAATCGCCGGCGCCCTGGTCAGCATGCCGATCAACGAATTCTCGCTCGACGGCGGCGCCATCCCGGCGATGCTGCCGCGCAACGAAACGTGGTATCTGCTGAATGAGCAGCCGAGCCCGCAATACACCGCGGCCTCGATGTGGGAGGGTGTCAGCCTGGCGCAGCTACTGCGCGGCGATGCCTTCGGCCTACTGCGCTGGCGCATGAATGGCTCGCTACGCGAGATCTTGCCACTCCCCTGGGGATGCGTCTCACCGATTCGCACGCCTGGCGAGGGTGTTCGCTACTATGTGAACTCGCCTGCCCACGGCATCTGCACCTGGGTTGAGCCCTCGGACATCCTCCATTTTCCGGGCCTGGGCTTCGACGATTCGACCATGCGATCGATGTCGGTTATCCAGTTCGGCGCGCGCGCCGCGATTGGCAACGCGCTGGCCATGGATGAGTACAGCGGCAAGTTCTTCGAGGGCGGCGCGCACCCGTCGATCATTCTGACCTCCGACAAGAAGATGGACGAGGGGCAGGTGAGGGCGATGCAGGCCGCGTTTGCGAGTCGTTACGCTGGCCTGGCCAATGCCCATCGTCTGCCGCTGGTGCTGACCGAGGGCGTCTCGGCCAAAGAGCTGAGCCTATCCGCCGAAGACGCGCAGCTGCTCGAGGCTCGCAAGTTCCAGGTAATGGACATCGCCCGCGCGTTCGGCGTGCCGGGCTTCATGATCAACGAATCGACCGGCTCTACCAGCTGGGGCACCGGCCTGGAGTCGATCGGTCGCGCCTTCGTCCAGTACACCCTGAACCCCTGGCTTCGCAAGATCGAGCAGGAGCTGAACCGCAAGCTCTACCCGCGGAACAACGGCCGCTTCCTCGAGTTCCAGCGCGAGGCGCTGTACGAGGGTGACATCAAGGCTCAGGCCGAGGCAGATCGCGCCGCGCTGGGCGGACCTGGCGCCGGCGACGGCTGGAAGACGATGAACGAAGTACGGCGCGCACGGCGCCTGCCGCCGATCGCCGGCGGCGACGAGATCTACCGCGCGCCGCGCGACCCCGGCAAAAAGCCCGATCAACCGCAACCCGAAGGCAAGTCAGCCGAATGAGCAAAATTCTCCAACTGTACCGCGACAACGCCAAGCGTTCGCCGCAGCCGGTCAACCTGGTGCGCAATGCCGGCGAGGCCTCGCTCTACATCTACGACGTGATCGATGCGTACTGGGGCGTCAGCGCCGTCAACGTGATCGACGCCGTGACCCAGGCCGGCGACGCCGAGGTCCTGCACGTCTACATCAACAGCCCGGGCGGCGACGTGTTCGAGGGTCGCGCCATCATGGCTGCGCTGGCACGCTTCAACGGCAAGACCATCGCGCACATCGACAGCCTGTGCGCGAGCGCTGCAACCAGCATCGCGCTGGCCTGCAGCGAGGTCGAGATGTCCGACGGCGCCTTCTTCATGATCCACAACGCGAGCTGCATCGCGTGGGGCGACAAGGGCGCGCTGCGCGAGCAGGCGAACGTGCTGGAAAAGATCGAAGGCGCGATCGTCGCCGACTACACCGCCAAGACCGGCAAGGACGAAGCCGAAATCGTGGCCTGGATGGATGCGGAGACCTGGTTCTCGGCCGCCGAGGCGCTCGAAAACGGCTTCGTCGATCGCGTCACCGAGGCGCCGGCCGGCAAGGCCAAGGCCAGCAACGTCTGGAACCTCGCAGCTTACTCGCGTGCGCCGGCCAATGTGGCCGCACCTGTGGCGCCGCCGAAGCCCGCGCCAGTCGCTGCACCTGAGCCGCAGCCGGTCGCTGAGCCGCCCGCGCCCGATCCGGTCGTCAACTCAATGACCCAGGCGAACCGCAACCGCCTCGCACTGCTTCAAGCAACTTCGTAACGCTTCTCGCGCTACACCCGCCGAGGCCGGACGCCTCGCCCTCCCGGGAGCCCAAGCGGCTCCCTTTTTCATTTCAAGGATACACATGACCATCCAGCAACTGCGCGAGAAGATTGCCAACCTCGCGGTCCAGGCAAACCAGCTGCTCGCCGACAAGGGCGATCAGGTCTGGACGCCGGAAGAGCAGGCCAAGTTCGACGGCTTCGCAAACCAGATCCACGACGCGAAGGCGCAAATCAAGAATCTCGAAACCATGCGCGAGCTGGAAGCCGAGAAGTACTTCAACGACGCGACCCGCAAGCCGCAGCCGGCTGCTGGCGGCGACGTCGAGATCAGCGCCCTGGTCGCCGTCGCGCTGTACATGCGCCACGGCTCGAACGTCACCGCAGAACAGGCCGCGGCGATCCGGAACGCCATGTCGACCACCACCCCGGCGGAAGGCGGTTACACGGTGCCGGCCGAAGTCGCCAAGATGGTGATCGATCGCCTGAAAGCCTTCGGCGGCATGCGTGACGTTGCGACCGTGCTGACCACCGAGACCGGCCACGCGATGAACTTCCCGACCAGCGACGGCACCAGCGAGATCGGCGAGATCGTGGCGGAAAACGGCTCGGCTGGCAGCGGCGACGTCACCTTCGGCACCGTGGCGCTGCCGGTGTTCAAGTATTCGTCGAAGCAGATCGCCCTGCCGCTGGAGCTGATCCAGGACAGCGCGATCGACGTCGTCGCCTTCGTGGTCAACCGCCTGGCGACCCGCATCGCGCGTATCCAGAACATGCACCAGACCATCGGCACCGGCAGCGGCCAGCCGCTGGGTATCATTCCCGCATCGACCGTCGGCAAGGTCGGCGCCACCGGCCAGACGGCCACCGTCACCTATGGCGACCTGGTCGACGTCAAGCACTCGGTGAACCGCGCCTACCGCGGCAGCGCCCGCTGGATGATGAATGACCTCAGCGTGGCATCGCTGTCGAAGCTGGTCGACACTGTCGGCCGTCCGATCTGGATCCCGGCGGTCACCGAAGGCGCGCCGGACCTGCTGCTGGGCAAGCCGATCGCCATCAACGACGACGTGCCCGCCATGGCGGCGAATGCCAAGTCGATCGCGTTCGGCGACCTGTCGCAGTACTTCATCCGCGACGTGTCGAACTCGACCACCATGCGCCGCTTCGACGACTCGGCCTTCGCCCTGAAGGGCCAGGTCGGTTTCTGCGGCTGGACCCGCTCCGGCGGCAACCTGCTCGACACCGCGGCCGTGCGTCTGTACCAGAACAGCGCGACCTGATCGTAATCGGCGGCCGGCCGCGCGCCGGCTGCCATCACCGGAGAAGCCAGCATGGCAGATGTAAAAAAAGTGAAAGCGCGAGTCCTGGTGGACGGTGCGCACGGCAAGTGCAACGACGTGATCGAGATCGACGCAGCCCAGGTCAAAGCGCTGGCCGGCGTGGTCGATGCCGACCCGGAAGCGGTCGCCTACGCAGAATCGCTCGCCAAATAATCATGCGGCCCGAAACCGCATCCTGGCTCGCCAAGCTGCGCGCCGATGCGGCGCCGCCGGGCACTGCCTTCGTCATCGTTCGCGGCCCGGCCGGCGCGGTGGCGATTCCCCCTGACGAAATCGTCGGCAAGTCCGATGAGGAGCTGCTGGTCTTCATTGGACAGCGGCTCACTGAATCACGAACCTGAAAGGCCGCCATGGCATCGACCGCATACGACAGCTACCTCGACGACGTCCTGGCCGGCAATATCACCAAGGGCGACACGTACTACGTGATGCTGGTCGGCTCGGGCTACACCGAGAACAAGGGCGCCCACACGAAGCGCTCGGACATCACCAGCGAAGTGAGCGGCGCCGGCTACACCGCCGGCGGCCAGGCCATCGTGCCGACCTTCGCCAAGGACACGAGCAACCACCGGGTTGTCGTCACCTTCCCGCAGGTCGCCTGGGCCAACTCGACCATCACCGCGCGCAAGGCCGTCTACTACAAGCGGCGCGGCGGCGCGGCATCCGCCGACGAACTGGTTTGCGTCGATGACTTCGGCGCAGATGTCACCACCAGCGCAGGTACGTTCACGCTGAGCGCTACCACCATCACCCTCAACACCCCGGCCTAAAGCATGAAATTCTTCGATCGCGTAAAGACCACTACGACATCGGCCGGTACCGGCGCGATCACCTGCAGCGCGACCGCCACGTCGACCGAGTTGCGCACGCTGGCTGGCGCCGGCGCCGCGGTGGGCGATGTCTTTCCGTATGAGATCGGCATTGCTGGGTCTGCGGAATGGGAGGGCGGGCTCGGCACGATCACCGCGATCAGCTCCGGTGCCGTCACGTTCTCGCGCACCCCGACCGCCAGCTCGAACGCCGGCGCGCTGGTCAATTTCAGCGCTGGCGCCAAGGAAGTCGTGTGCACACCGCTGGGCTCGACGCTGACGAAGTGGGAAAACGGCACCTCGGCACGGCTGGTGTTTGCGTCGTCGCTGCTCGTGAGTGACAGCACGCTTGGCATGACGCCGTCGCCCGGCGTGGACCAGGCGGCGAAGGCTCAGGCGCTGCTCGACCTGGCTGCGAACGGCCCGTTGACTCTGATCTGGGACGTCGCCTGTAGCCTGGGCTCGACGCTGCGAGCGCGGAGCAATACGGCTGTCAAGGCGCTGCACAATTGCGGCGCCGTCATGCTCGCCAAGAGCAATGTGCCCATGTGGCGCAACTACAATCCGACGAAGTCGCCAGGCTCGATCGTCGATCAGAACATCAGTTTCGAGGGTGGTATCTGGCACGGCAACCTGGGCACGATGACCGCGAGCGACCAGGTCACGCTGTTCGACTTCTACGGCGTGAACAACATCTCTGCCGGCGGTGGCATCGAATTCCGCAAGCCGGCAGGTTTCGCTTTCCGTGTCACAAACGCGGTGCGCATTACGGTGGACGGCTACGTGGTCGACCATGGCGTCGGCAATACGATGGTCAGTACGGACGGCATCCACGTCAACGGCCCGGCCAGCCATATCCGGATCGCCCGCGGTCGTCACTACAACGGCGCGGACGACGGGATCGCCCTGAACGCCGATGACGGCTGGGGGGCGATCACGCCAGGACCGCTCGATGGTTCGTACGGCGCGATCACGGATGTAACGATCGATGATATCGAATTCCAGACCAATGTCTGCGGCGTTCGCCTGCTTTCGGGAGGCTCGCCCATCGACAACGTCAGCATCAGCAACATCAAGGGCAAGACCGGCGCCTATACCTTCGTGGCCGACAATTTCAATCCGGCGCAGACCCAGCAAACCGGGCCGGGCAATATCGGCACTGTTCGGCTGAGCAACGTCGCGACGGAGAACGTCCCGGTCAGCGGCTGGGGCAAGATGGCCGTGCACCTCAACTGCAAGATTGGTCAGTTCATCTTCGAGAACGTCACCAAGTCGAAGCTCAACAACGAGCTCTTCCCATCGCTGCGCATCGGCGAAAAGGCCGACATCGGCCAGCTGGTGATCGACAAGTACATCAGCCGCCCGACCAATGGCGCGACGTACTTGACCAAGCAGATCCACTTCGTGGCTGGCTCGAAAGTTGGCCAGGTGATGGTCGCGAACTCGATGTTCTACGCGCCCTCGGCGGTGACGGGTTGCCCGATCTCCATCGAGAGCGGCGCGACCATCGACCAGATGATGCTGGTTGGCAATGTCGGTCGCAACTTCACCGATTTTGTCGAGAACGCGGGATCAGTCGGCAGCCTGAGCATGCCCGCGGCGCAGAACGTCATGAGTGCCGGTTCGAGCTGGGCATTTGAGCAGGGCTTCAGCGAGCAGTCTTCGAGCAGCATCACCTACACCGGGTCAGGCGCGACCTTCCTCGGCGTCAAAGTTGCGCGCAAGGTGGCGAGTGACTCCTACAACGGCAACGTCCAGGTCAGCGACACCGTCACCTTCACCGGCACCGTCCGCGAGGCGATGAACGCTGCCTTGCTGGCGCGCGGCACGAATCTGCAGCCCTACAACGGCTCGACCCGTCAAGCCTACGTCTTGGACGTGAACAAAGCCGGCAACATCGTCACGCTGCAACGCTCCATCGGCGGTAACGACACGGTGATCGGCCAGGTGACGGTCGGCGGCGCCGGGATTGAGATGGGCACAGCCTACCGGTGTTCGTTGACGGCCAAAGATACCGCCATCTCGGCTCGCATCCAGCGTGTGAGTGACGGCTATTACCTGCAGCCGAATGGCACTTTCGCTACTACCGCAGTCGATTGTTGCGCGGGTACCGATGCCGGGATCCCGGCTTCGGCCGGTCAAGCTGGCGTCTATGCGTACACGCTCAACAACGACGGCTCCGCGTCTGGCATTACGTACACCAACTTCAACGTCGCTGCGGCGCCATAACCCATGCTCGGATACTCGCCAATTGGAGTAGCGCCCATCGGGGCGGTGACGGCTGCGGCGGCCAGCGGCAACGCGTCGGCTGCCGGCGCGGCCCTGATGGCGACAAGCAGCATGGCCGGCGGTTCCGCGGTCGGCCAGATCGCTGCCGTTGCTCTCGGCGCGGCACTGGTGGCAACGTCCAGCATGGCGGGCGGCCCGGCGTCCGGCGCCTCGGCTGGCGTCGCCGGCGGCGCGCAACTGGTTGCGACCAGCAGCATGGCGCCGGGTAGCGCGTCGGGCGCTAGGTCGGCGACAGCGAGCGGCGCTTCGCTGTCCGCGCTGAGCGGCATGTTGGCAGGCGCTGCGATCGGCGGATCCTCGGGCGGCACTGCTCCCTTGCCAGATGCATCAAAAATATCGTCTTTCCGTACCGTGAACTTCGGAGGCGGAACGAACCGCGTCGGATTCGACGGCGGGACAAACAGGGTGATTTTCTAATGTCTGATCCAACGTTTGCAAACGGGAAGTGGACCGTCCCGAAGGACCCGGACGACATCCGGTTCTACAAATTCGGCTTCGGCAAGGACCTGGCGGATTCGAACACGACACCTCATCCGACTCGCCCGCCGATCGCGATCTGCGCTGGCGTAAGCCTTGCGACGCACCCGGATGGCATGGCCAATCTCTCGGTGTCCGGCACTGACGTTATCGCATACCTCGGCGGCCTGGACCTGAATGCCGCCGCGGCCAACTTCTGCACGATTCGCCTGTTTTGCGCGAACGGAGAGCAGATCGACCGCACGATGTGGTTTGCGCGCGAGGACCACTGATGGGCGAGCCAACCTACCCGATCAAGTACCAGAGCGCGCCGGGCGTCACGCTGGCGAAGGCGCTGGTCCCGATGCAGAACATGTCCCACGGTGAGCCGCCGGGCGCGCCGATCGAATACGCTCGCGCGCCGGCGGCGACTGGCTCTCCGCCCATCGGCGATCGGCCGCCAGCAACACAGAGGAGTACCCGATGAGCTTCAGACTCGTTGAGAAACCGACCGCGCTGGCCGTGCCGATGAAGGAGGCGCAGTCGAGCGCACGCGCCGACGTCGCCGCCGACGGCACTTCAGCACTGGATGCGGACATCGTGCGCGCCATCCGGACCTATACCACGGAAGCCGAGACCGAAACGAACCGTCTCATCCTGGAGCAGACCTGGACGCTGACACTCGATGCGTTCCCGCGCGAACGATCGATCAAGCTGCACAAGCCGCCGCTGCTGGCCGTCGAACACGTGAAGTTCTACGACGTTGACGGCGTGCAGCGCATGCTGGATCCGGCAGATTTCCAAGTCGACCTCAATACCGACCCGGGCTACATCGTGCTCGCGCCCGGGCGAGCCTGGCCGACGACGGCCAACATGATCGGCGCGGTCGAGATTCGGTTCCGCTGCGGCTACGGCTCGACGCCTGACGCGGTGCCCGACGGGATTTCGGGCTTCATCCTGGCGCGCGTGCAGGAGCACTTCGAGACCGGCGGCCAGCCGAAGAACGAGTACATCAAGCGGCTGCTGTGGGGGGAGGTGTTCTACGCATGACGATGAACCACCGATTTACTCTGCTGCAGCCGCCGGCCGGCCGGGACGCCGCGGGGCAGGTCAACGGCGACTGGACGGCGCTGCCAGAGCGCTGGGGTGACGTGCTGTTCCAGACAGGTGCCGAGACGATGCGCGCGAATACCGAGGTGGTGATCAAGCGCTGCTCGATCCGGGCGAACTACGACCCGGCCGTCAACGAGTCCTGGCGCGCGCGGTACCTGGGCGTCGAATACGAGATCAAGTCAGCCGTGCCGGACTCGAAGGACCGCCGGAAGATGTTCCTGGTCTGCGAGAGCGTCAGGTGATCGGGTTCGACACCTCGGACCTGCTGCGCGCCGTGCAGGACACCATCGGTCAGGTGACGCCGGACGAAAGCACGCTGCGCTCGGTGGGTGTCGCCGGTGCCGGCGTCTTCCGCGAAGAGGCGAAGCACAACGCGGCTTCGCACGCCAAGACCTGGACGATCCACCGAAACATCATCATGAAACATCTGCCGGAGGATTCCGATGGCGCCCAGCGGCAGGTCTACCTGGTCACCGTCCGGAAGGGCGGCTACGGCGGCAGCGACGCGTTCTACTGGCGCTTCGTCGAGGAGGGGCACAAGTTCGTCCCGAAAAACACGAAGATCGGCAAGCGCGGCAACAAGATCGGCTGGGCGGCGCACCGGCGTGCCGCTGAGCTGGAGTACGGCACCGCGAGCGCTCCGGCTTACCCGTTCATGCGCCCCGCATACGACAGCCGCAAGGGCGATGCGATGAATGCCATGACGCTCCAGTTGAAGGAACAACTCGTGAGGAATGCAACCCAATGACCGTCCACGTTGAAGTGTGCGTAGCCCTGCGCGGCCTGGCCGGCGACCGGGTGTTCCCGCTAATGGCCGATGAGGGTACACAAACACCGTACATCGTCTACCAGGTGGTGGGCGGCGACGCCCAGGAGTACCTGAGCGGCGAGAAGCCCGAGAAGAAGCAGCGCCGCGTACAGGTCAAGGTGTGGTCCAAGTCGACCATCGAGGCCGCGCAGATCGCCGAGCAGGTGGAGGACGCGCTTCGCGCTGCGGTCGACCTGCAGCCCCAAGTCCTGACGGTACCGATCGACACCTTCGACGAGACCACAAAATATCGCGGCCAGATGCAGGACTTCTACCTGTTCTGCTGATCGCTCCTCCTAATTCAGGCCGCCCCGAGCAATCTGGGCGGCTTTTTTCATGCCCGGCTTCCGGGCTCTTTACTTGAAAGGCCCACATGCAACTGCCCAATAACATCGCCTTCGCGGTGGCAAGCGCTTTCGCCATCGCGGTCAGTATCACCGCGGCGACCAACGCCTCCGAAGCCGTGTGCACCGCAACCAACACCTTCGCGAATGGCGATTTCATCGAATACACCGGCGGCTGGAGCAAGGCCAATGGTCGCGTGTTTCGCGTGAAGGCGGTATCCGGCACCAGCTTCACCATCGAAGGCCTGGATACCACCGACACCTCGCTGTTCCCGGCCGGCGCCGGCGCGGGCTCCGTGCGCAAGGTCACCACCTGGGTGCCGATCGTCAAGGTCACCGCTGCCGACATCTCCGGCGGCGACGGCAAGTTTTCCGAGGTGCCGCTGCTGGACACCGACATGCCTGTCTCGCTGCCGGATGGCTTCACGTCGACGACTGTCGCGCTGACGATCGCCGATGAGCCGACCGCGCCGCACCACGCAGCCCTCAAGGCGATTTCGGACGGCGTCAAGCTGACCTGCCTGCGCGGTGTGCTGCCGAATGGCGGCGTGTTGCTGTACGCCGGCTACTGCTCGTTCAACGAGTCGCCCAGCCTGGCCAAGGGCAGCGTCATGGCGGTCAAGGCCACGTTCTCGCTGCAGAACAAGGTCGTCCGCTACTGATCCCGTAGCTGTTTTGCCAGCTGGCGCCGAACAGTCGGTGCCAGCCTTTACGCCGCGGGGTAGCTCCTCGCGGTCTTTTTGTCCACATTCTCGAAAGACAACATCATGGCAAAGAAATTCTCCCTCGTCCCATCGCCGACTTTCAAGGCATCCGTCTCGATCCAGGTCCCGGGCGGGCGCAGCGTCCAGGTCGAATTCATTTTCAAGCACCGCACGCGCGACGAATTCAAGGAATTCACCGACACCCTCGAGGGTCGCAAGGACGTCGAAATCCTGCTGGACATCGCCAGCGGCTGGGAGCTCGAAGACGCGTTCGAAGCCAAGAACCTGCAGCAGCTGGTCGACAACTACATGGGCGCCGGCCGCGCTGTGCTCGAGACCTACATCTCCGAACTGACGGCCGCGCGCGCAAAAAACTGATCGACGTTGCGACGGCCCTGTACACGTCGGACCCGACCGCCGAGGAGTTGGCGGTCGCCGGGCTGACGCCAGATGATGTCGCAACGTCGATTGAAGTGTGGCCCGAGAACTTCCGGGCGCTTGAGCTGTTCCGCGGACTTAAGACGCAGTGGCGCGCCGGGATGGGTGGGCCGACCGGACTCGACTATTACGTCGCCTACCACCGGATGGACCGGATGGGGCTGACGTCGGCCGAGTACGAGCAACTCGACCAAGACCTGCAAATCATGGAAGCGGCGGCGCTGCAGGTAATGCATGAGCAAATTGAAGAACGAGCATCAAAAAGCAAAAACCCCTGACGCGCAAACGTTCAGGGGCTTTTTATTTCCTCCGTACTGACCTACGAAAGAACATAGATGAATGATAGCACTAAACGGCCGGGAATCAAGCTGGCTATTGATTGGTTAAAGGGTCTCAGGATGGATATCCCACATAGCAAATGGGTCATGTTTGCGATCGGCGTCTATGTCCTCGCAGCCGCATTTGACAAGATCGCCGCGGCTGTCGGCGCGCTCGCGCCGCTGCTGAAGTAAGCGCGCGGAGGCCCTAATCCTTCACTTATGGGCACTCCATTCGCTGCCTCTAGAAATACGGGCGGCTATTTGCGCTGGTGTAATATTCCCCTCTTGGTAACTAGCGGAGGGGATAATGCGCGGGGTAGCGAAAACTTATTGTGGGCGGCCGATGCCGTGGGTGGGGTTTGTATTTGGAGTGCTGCTCGTCTCCGGGTCATGCGCTGCTCAATCGACGGCCGGGGCCTCAATCTCCGACTTGCCGGAGATTCGGACTCAGCGGTCAGGCCCAGCAAAGCCTGTCGCAGTTTGTGATGACTTAGCTAAAGCTGTGGAGGCGGGGGTGAAGGAAATGGCTTACTTCGAGCAGTCCGCGCTCGGTACGCCTGCGTCCGAGGTGACAAATCGAAGGCTGAGCATCGTAGCGGAGGCAAGCAAGGTGCAATCGAACTTGCTTTTGATGCAGTCAAATAAATGCCCAATGCCAAAGCAGTCGATCAATTCACGAGCCTACTTTAACAACGCCTTTGCGTGTGCTCACGCAATGCCTAAAGCAGGGACAGGTCCAATCCCAGAGTGCGATCGATCTACGTGGGTCAGATCCTCTGACTAGAATTATTTTGAACAGATAAGCCACCTTCGGGTGGCTTTTTTATTATTGGCGCCCGATGAGTGATATTGTCAACACCGCAACAATCAAAGTCGTTGCGGATGCGAGCGGGGTCGAGGCTGGACTTCGCCCCGTCGACGAAGCGGTAGCAAGGACTGGCAAGAATCTCGAGAACCTCGGGGCTACCGCGAAGACGACCGGCAAAACCATCGAAGAGGCCGGGCAGGGGGTCAACTTCCGCCCAGTCGACGATGCAGTCGAAAAGACCGGGAAGGGCCTTGATAGCCTGGGTACCACGGCGAAGACGGTCGGTAAGACGATTGAGGAAGCTGGCCGCGGGCTCGGGTTGAGCGGTGTTGGCGAGGGCGCCTCGACGGCCGCGACGAAGGTCGATCGCGCGACCAAGAACATGGCCGACTCGATCCAGCGCGCAATCCAGGCGCAGACCGCCCTGGCCGCCGGCGCCAAGGGTACTGCGGAAAACTATGCCGCCCTGGCCAATGTCCGAGGCATCAATGTCGATGCGCTTAAGCCCCTGCTTGCTCAACTGGACGACGCAAGGCGCAAGGCTGACCTTGCTGCCGAGGCTCAGCGCCGGCTCGACGATTCGACGAAGTTCCTGGCTGATCTGAAATCGCGCGCAGACGGGATCGGCAAGACCGCATCCCAACTCGCGGAGATGCGCGCCGCACAGTTGGGTGTGGCTGATGCTGCTGGGCCGATGATCGCGAAGTTGCGTGAGGCTGAGGAAGCGGGCGAGGGCGCTTTTGGAAAGCTTGGCGATCTGGCTGGCAAGGCAAAAGCTGGGTTGCTTGCCATTGCCGCCGCAGCTGCTGCTGCCGGGGCTGGCCTGGCAGTCATGGTCAACAGTGCGCTCGACGACCTCGGTGAGCTCGACGACATGGCTCAAAAGACGGGCGCGAGCGTCGAGAGCCTTTCGAAGATTCAAAAGGTGAATACCGTCTTTGGCCCAGGGATGGATCAGATCAGCGGCGTGCTGAACAAGTTGTCCAAAGGCATGGCAACCGTCGACGACGAAACTAACAAGACCCACAAGGCGCTTACGGCCCTTGGGGTATCGTCGAAGGATGCATCTGGCAAGCTGCGCGATCCTGCAGAGGTGCTGGTCGATGTCGCTAAGAAGCTGCAGGGCTACAACGATGGAGCCGCAAAAGCGGCGCTGATTACGGATGCTGTAGGCAAGTCCGGCGCAGACCTGCTTCCGTTCCTGAACGACCTAGCGGAAAACTACGAAAAAATGACCGGAGTCTCGGCAGACGCGGCGAGCGCCGGTGCCGGCTTCCAGGATCAGCTCGGTTGGATGAAGCTTCGCGTCAAAGAGCTTTTTACAGCCATCACAATCGACGCCCTCCCGGCGCTCAATGATCTGGCGGGCGCATTTCTCGACGTCTACAAAAACCAGAAGGAGGTCTCGAAGCCCGACGTCAAAAACTGGGCCGATCAGATCGGTTTGGCGATCGCGCAGGCTGCCGACGCGGCTGCGATGCTCGGCCGCGGCATCACAATCACCTGGAATAGCCTCAAGGCAGTCAGGGCCGATATCGATCTGGCATCGACGATGTTTGAAAACGCGAACCCGCTCAAGGCTGGCTATAAAGCACTAACCGGCGGCTCGCCGAACGAGGACATCAAGAAGGCGCTTGCCGCACGCAACAAGATTGTCATCGATGCCAATAAAACCTTGGAAGAGCAGCTTTCCAGGCCGCTCCCTGAGTTCGAGAAGGCGTACTTGGCGCGACTGGCCGCGCGCGGCAAGGAGGCTGCAAAGCCAGCCGGTGAAACCAAGGACTTGATCTACGAAACGGGCAACGACCCGGCCGTAAAGGCGGCTGAAGCAGCCGCTAAGAAAGAGGAGGCTGCTTACGCCGGCGTGACGGCTGCCATTCAAGCCAAGATCGAAGAGAACAAGCTCGAGGTCAAGGTCAGTCAGGACGCGACTGAATCTCAGAAGCTGCAGATCAAGGTCGATCAGGAGATTACTGCTGGCAAGCTGAAGCTTTCGGACGCTCATAGAAAGGTAGTGCAGGCGAAACTTAATGAACTATCCCTGTCAGAAAAGGAGCTCAAGGCCAATCAAGCCGAGCGTGACGTGGCGAAGTACATCACGGACAGTGTTTTAGCTCGGGCGCAGCAGTCCGCTTCGCTCGCCGTGGAATACGAGATGTATGGCAAAACCGCAGATGCGCGCGCCATCGCTATGGCCGGAGTGGAGGCTGAGACCTGGAAGGAAAAGGAGCTGGCAAAACTGCGTCAGGAAAGCAAGCCGATTTCGGCGGAAATCCTCAGCCAACTCGATGCCGAGGCCAAATCCCGCGCCGAAGTAGCGCAGGCGACGATCGGTCAAACAAGGGCACTGCAATATGCTGCTCAACTGGATGACCAAAACAAGAAATTTAACCTGCAGTACATCGCTGACGACAAAGCGCGGGCCGCCGCCGAGCTCGCACTCGACTCCGAAGTGTGGGAAGAGCGAATCAGGAATGCTGGAGACGGTACGCTTGCACAGATGCGTATTCAGCAAAACTTCAACGAATGGTACGCAAACCAGTCGGCCAAACCATTCCTCGATGAGCAAAAGAAAACGTGGGATGGCATTGAGGCAGCGGCGCACGACACGTTCCTGAGCATCGAGAACGGAGCCAAGTCGGCGGCCGATCGGGCAAAGCAAGCCCTGAAGAACGGTCTGTACGAATGGCTCTGGCAGATGGCACTCAAGCCAATCTACCTGGACATCCGTTCTGTATTCACATCGTCTGGCTCGGCCATTCCGGGCGTTGGCGGCACTGCGGGGTCAGCGTCGAGCGCGGTCAACTCTAACCCGCTGATAAGTGCAGCCAACGCCGCCTCGGCAGCGTACAAGGCCATCAGCGGCGGCTTCGAAGGGCTGTCCGACATGGTGGCCGGCGGCGTGCAGTCTGCAATGACGTCGATGGGCTACACCCCACTGGCATCGCAAGGTCTGGCGACGGCATCGGGGCAGGCGCTTACCCCGCTGGCAAGCTACGCTGGTACGGCCGCGGGCTACGGCGCCGGCCTGATCGGCGGGCACTACATCGGCAACGCTATCGCTGGCGACTACAGCGTGGCGCATGGCCAGACGGTTACCAACGTTGCATCTGTTGTTGGTGCAATTGTGGGCGGCCCGATTGGCGGGGCGATCGGTGGCGCGATCGGCGGCCTGATCAATCGCGCATTTGGCATGGGCTCCAAGGAGACGCAGACCACCGGGATTAGCGGCATGATTTCGGGGAATGGGCTGACCGCCTCAAGCTATGCGAAATGGCATCAGGACGGCGGCTGGTTCCGGTCCGACAAAAACGGCACCGACAGCATCGCGTTCTCGGCGGACACCATCGCTGCGATCACGAATGGCCTGAACCAGATCAAGGGTGTGTCGTCGAGCTTTGCTGCGAGCCTGGGCGTGGATGCCAGCTCGATCGCCAGCTACAGCAAGCAGTTCAACATCGACCTGGGGAAAGACGGGAAGATCGAAGACGGCATCACCAAGCTGCTGACCAACGTCGGCGATGAGCTGGCCACGCAGTTGGTGCCGAACATTGCCCAGTTCGCCAAGACTGGCGAAGCGGCGGCGAGCACGCTGGAGCGCCTGGCTGGCGACTTCGATGCGACCACGCAGATGGCTCAATTGCTCGGCAAGACCGCAGCCGAGGCATTCGGCACGGCTGGCATCGCGTCGGCCGCGGCGCGCGAGCACTTGATCGACCTGGCGGGCAGCGCTTCGAATCTGACGTCCTGGGCTTCGAGCTATGCCACGAACTTCCTGACGGAAGAGGAGAAGCTGGCGCCGGTCAAGAAGGCGGTCGACGCGGCGATGGCAAGCCTTGGCTTGGCATCAGTGACCACGCGGGACCAGTTCAAGCAGGTGGTGAATTCGCTCGATCTGACGACCGACGCCGGCGCCCGCCAGTTCACGTCGATGATGCAACTGGCCGACGCATTCGCCCAGGTTCACGCTGCGTCCGAGACACTGGCAAGCTCGGAATCGTCGATTGCGGAGGAGCGCGCAGGCCTGCAGGACCAGCTCGACCAGCTGACGATGACCTCGACGCAGTTACTGAAAAAGCAGCGCGATGCACTCAACGAGGCCAACCGCCCGCTGTTCGACATGATCCAGACGGCCCAGAAGCTGGCGGACACGGCAACCAACATGACGAAGTTCCGCGACGCCGCCAAGTCGCTGAACGACACCATGCTGACCGGCAGCCTGTCGCCGCTCACGCCTGTGCAACAGGAGGCCGAACTGCACAGCCAGTACGAGGCGATGAAGGCTGCGGCCATGGCCGGCGACACGAAGGCGCAGGACGGCGTGTTCAATGCCCTCACCGCCTGGCTGACGGCTTCGCAAAAGCTCAACGCGGGCGATTCGACGTACCAGGCCAATTTCGCGGAAGGACAGCGCGATACCGCAGCTTTTGCGGCCTGGGCAACGAATGAGGTGGACGCGGCGCAGGCGCAGCTCGATGCGATGAACTCGCAGAACGTTGCACTGGGCACCGCGAACACCGCGCTGGCCACGGCGAACACGATCCTGGCGACGATCTCGCAGAACACCGCGCCGGTCGCTGGCGGGGCGAACGTCATCGGTACGGCGCTGTCGGTGCTCACCAGTGCCATCAACGCGCTCAAGCAGGACAACGCAAAGTTGACGGAGCAGGTCGCCGGCCTGCGCAAGGATCAGGACGGGCAGACCGGCGACTCGATGCAGGCGAACGACGACACGGCGCAGCGCGCGGCGCAAGCCATCGTCGACGGGGTAACCCAGGGCGTGTCGCAGGCTGTTTCCAAGTTGGTTTCAAAGGAATCACTTTTCGCATGACAATTTCTGATGCGCAATTCTCTGCGTGGCTCGAGGATTCGACCGCGCAGCGCGTGACCCTGTACCGCGTCGGCTGCCTGAGCGGCGAGGTGCAGGTCACGCGGCGCCTGTCGAGCAAGCCCTTCACCGGGCCGCCGGCGGCGCCGTACATCGCGGCGATCGCCAAGGGCCTGGAAATTACCCAATCGATCTCGATCGATGGCGACGCCAAGCTCTCCGCCGCCGACGTCGAGGTGTGGAACGTCAACGGCGAGCGTGACTCGTGGTTTTCCGATGTCTGGGCGAACCAGCAGGTCGAGGTCTACGTCGGCGACGCTCGCTGGGACGAGTCGGATTTCCGGCTCTCGTTCGTGGGCAACCTGGCGGACATCGCATACGGCAGCGGCCGCACCACCCTGGTGCTGAAGTTCCGGGATGCGCTGCAGCGGCTGAACACGCCGGTATCCGAGGCGAAGATGGCCGACGGCACGCTGTACCCGGTGGCGCTGGGCGAGGTGCCGAACATGACGCCGAAGTACGACACGGTCACGGGCCGTTACTGCTACCACTACGGCCAGGCTGAGGGCCTGATCGAGCCGCGCACCGACGGCAAACGGCGCTCGCCGGACGTCGCGGACGACCCCAGCAATGGCAGATTCGCTTTCAACACAGCCGTCGGGCCCGGCGCTGTGACCTGCAGCGTCCAGGGCGACAAGACGGGCGGCGTCTACCGAAACCGCATCGCTCAGTTGGTCCAGCTTCTCGCCACCCAGTACGGCAAAGAATCGACTCGCATGGCGTCGAGCGACATGGATACGGCGAACCTCACCCTGTTCGATGCCGCGAACCAGCAGCCGGTCGGCCTGGCGATCCTAGACCGCACCAACGTGCTGGCAGCGGCCGCGCAGTTGGCATCGAGCAGCGGCGCCCAGGTGATCCCGTCGATGCTCGGCAAGCTGCGGCTGATCCAGTACTCGATCCCGGCCGCGGCGACGCTGGCTATTCCGCGCTCGATGCAGATCCAGGACTCGCTGGTACCGGTGACGCGGACTACGCCGGCCGCGGCTGTGCAGATCCGGTATTGCCGCAACTACACGGTCCAGTCAAACCTGCAAACGTCGCTGCCGGCCGAGCATAAGCAGATGTTCGCCACCGAGTGGCAGACATACACCGCCATCGACACTGCGGTGCAGGTGACTTACAGCCAGTACACCGACCCGGTGCCGATCGACACCTGCCTGCTGACGCTGGCCGACGCGAAGGCCGAGGCCGAGCGGCGCTTGGCAATCGTAAAGGTGCCGCGCACGACCTACCGCGTCGAGCTGACGCCGGGCGGGATGCTGGTCGAGCTGGGCGAGGCGCGCAACCTGTTCAGCGACCGCTTCGGCCTGGACGCCGGCAAGCCCGGCCTGGTCACCAGCCTGACCACGAACTTCGGCACCTACGCCGTCACGGCGGAAGTCACGATTTAAGGAACCCATGGCAAATTTGCGCATCATCGCCAGCAACGCGGCGCGCCGCGCCACGCTTACCGCCAGCAGCACGGACGGTCTCCTGGCCGTCGCCAACTTGGTCGGCAACAAGAAGTCGGACGTCTGGCGCGCCACCAGCACGGTTGCCCGGATCAGCGGCACGCTGCCGGCGCCGGAACTGGCGTCGGGCGTTGCTCTGCTGGGCAACTTCTCGCCGACGACCACGATGCGCGTGCGCCTGTCGAACGAGGCGAGCAAGACCAACCTCCTCACGTACAGCGAGGCGTTCGGCGATTCCAGTTGGGAGAAGATCGGCTTGAGCCTCGCCGGCGGCATCGCGGCACCGGACGGCACGAACAACGCGTTCGCCATGACGTCGACCGGCTCCGACCCGTATCTCGACAAGGCGCTGACGCTGGCGCCTGGCGCCTACACCTTCTCGATCTTCCTGAAGGGTGTGGGTGGAGCAGTCGGCAAAGCGCCGAACGTCTGGTTCTGGAACATCGGCAATCTGGCCGGCTTCGCGCCGGCCGTCGACGCGCGGCCACTGGCGGGTGGCTGGGTGCGCTATACCGCGACCTGCACTGTCACGACCGGCGGCAGCTACCGGGTGCGCGTCGATGCGCCGGACGTGGCGGCGGCCGGCGACGTCGTGCACATCTTCGGCGCGCAGGTAGAAAGCGGCGCGTTGTCCTCCTATTTCCCCAGCGGGACAACGGCGGGCGTCCGGCCAGCCGGGTACATCGATGCCTGGCAGAGCTACGACTGCGATACCGGCGCCGTGCCCGCCTGCCCTGCGCCGGCGATCCAGCTGGAGGGCTGGACCGCGGCGCAGTCGGCCAGTGCGTACGCCTACGGCGGCGGCGCGTACGCGCGCGCGTGGTTCCCGGCGACCCAGTGGCGGGCGTTCGCCATTGACCTGGTCGACACGAACAACCTGCAGGGCTACATCGAGGCGTCAAAGCTGGTGATCGGCGAGTACTGGTCGCCACCCTACGGCGTGTCCGCCACCTCGTACACCGATGTCGACAGCGTGACGCATTACAGCACCGCTGCCGGCGACCTGCTGAGCCGCGCTTCGACAATCAGCAAAGAGGTTTCCATCGACCTCAGTGCCCTGGCGCCGGCGGATCGAGCCAGGTTCGGCGCCATCATGCGCGCGAGCCGTGCTTACCCGATCTTCGTGAGCGTGTTTGCCGGCCACGCCGACCTCGAGCTGGAGCGCGCGCATACCGTGCTCGGAAAGCGAATGAGTGATTCCGAGGTCGCGCTGCAGGCCGCAATGCGCTACGGATCGAAAATCACCGTCAGATCAATCTGAGGAGCCGCATGGCCACTGTAGTCAACTTCATCGACGTGACGCTGCGCGGCGCCGCGGCGCGCACGGTCAACCTGGCATCGGCCCAGATCCTGCTGACGGCATCAGCCCCGGCCTTCCACGTGGCTGCCGATGGCGCGATCACGCCGCCATCGATTACCTTTACCGCGACCAGGATCGACGTCGATGCACCGCTGACGTTTAACTGCACCGGCGGAACCTTGAGCGGCGCAACCGCGACTACCGTTACATTGGCCGGCGCCGACATGGTAGGTACGAGCGCAACCGTGATCGCGAGTGCCGTGGTCAATGGCGAGACCTATACTGGTCCGTGCACGATCTCCAAGTTCAAGGACGGCAAGGACGGCGTGGATGGTGATGGGGCAAACCTGACCCCGGGCGACCTGAAGGCGATCCTCGAGGGTCAACTCACGACCGACCAGCTTGACATTGGCTTGCGCTCGCGTATTGGCCTGATCGACGCCGGTACCGACACGGCCGGCAGCGTGGCCGCCCGCGTCAAGGCGGAGACGGATCAGCGCATCGCCGCGATCTCGCAGCTTACGACCGACAATCGGACCTACGTCCAGCAGTACACCTACAGCCAGCAGACCATCAACGATTCGCTGTCGGCGTTCGGGACCAACATCCAGGCCGCCTATCAGGGCTACGCCAATGGCGCGGCTGATGGCGCGCTGACGGCGGCCAAGGCCTTCACGCAGTCGTACGGCTACAGCAAGGCAGACGCCGACGGCGCCTTGAATGCGACCGCGACCCAGCTGCGCTCGGAATTCACGAGCCTCAACCAAGGCACCGGCGCTACCGTGGCGTGGGTCCAGCAGTACACGTACAGCCGGGCCGAAGCGGATGCCGCGATCGCGTCGAGCACCCAGCAGCTGAGCACGACCGTCAACGGCCACACGACGACCTTGGAAATCCAGGCCCAGTCCATCGGCGGACTCGGGGCGCAGATCGTTAATAAGATCGACAACAACGGCTATGTGTCCGGGTACGGGCTGGCCAGCACGCCCATCAACGGCGTGCCGCAGAGCAGCTTCATCGTCCTGGCCGACCGGTTTGCCGTGGCCCTGCCGGGGCAAGCGGCGAAATACCCATTCGTCATCGGCACCGTGAACGGGCAGACGGTGATCGGACTGCGCGGCGACGTCGTCCTCGATGGCACACTGGCCATCCGCGCCACAGCAGGATTGTCTACAGCTATTGACGCGGCGGCCACCACCGCAACCACAGCCGGCCTAGATGCTGGTTTGGGTGCCGCCAATCTTATTGGCAAGAACACTTTGCCGAGCGACGCAAGCACATTCACCTGTGCTGGGTCATCCGGGGTGGATTTCGAAGGCCCGGTCTATTCCGCGCCGGACAACGAGTTTGCCATCTACTCGCCGGGCCGCAAGGGCGTGGTATTCATGCATGCCCGTGGCATTCCGCCTGCAGGAAGCAGTCTGGACATGTATTCCACGCTGACCTTTGACGTCGCGGAAACCACCCGGTACGAAGCCGGCGTTACGCTCAGCACTCACCGCTGTGAGGCGCGAGCGATCATCGTATGGCTGAATGCCAGTGGCGGGTATATCAATGAAAGCGCAGGTAACCCAGTATTGAATTCGTATTGGAACGTAGATTCCATAACCTTGCCCAGCCGTTCGGTTGTCACCGCAAATGCGCCTGCTGGAGCGAAGCGGGCCTACGTGATGGTGCGGCAGTATCACGGCGCGGCAACAACTGATAATGCCAACCCGCAGACCTTCACTTCCCAGTGGTATTCGGCATCGGCCCTGCCGAGTCAAACCGTTGGATCTCCTTGGAAGCCAAGCCCGCTGGAGGCGCAGGACTTGGCCAATGCGGCGAAAGCTGCCGCCGATGCAGCTGCGAAAGCTGCGACTGACGCTCAGCATCAGGCCGATGCAGCCTTAGCGCGCGTGCAAAGTATTTCGGACGACGGCAGACTGGATCGAAGCGAGAAGGGTGCAGCGGAGCGGGAATATAACGATATCTACCTGGAGCACGCGGGCATTGTTGCCGAGGCAAATCGGCTCGGCGTCCCGTATTCGGATTGGGAAAGTCGATACTACGAGCTCGGCAGTTATTTATCGTCCATTCCTGGCTGGGGGGATCACAGCTCGGATAGTTCGATCGACCGCGCAACATACAATGCGCGATTCGCCAACTATTACAGCGCTCGCCAGGCCCTGTTGAATAGCTTCACGGCGAAGAGCAAGGCCGATGCCAATGCCGCAGCGCTCACCTCAACGTGGGCTGGTACGTCTGGACTCGGGAAGCCGCAGGATTATGCGACGGTGGGCGCCCCTGCGGGAACGATGGTTGGCAATACCGACGCGCAAACGGTAGCGGATAGATCCTGGCTGGGATATAACGCCTACGACGCTCTGCCGGGCATCAACCAGCAGATCGCAGACAGGTTGAGCAAGACCAGCCCAAGCCAGTTGGCGGCAACCGTTACGCTGGCCACGAACGGCACCCTGTTGGCAGGCACGCCAGACAATGGCGTGTACCTGACGCCAGTGGGGCTCTATTGCGTGCAGGGCGGCGTCATCAAGGTGATCGTCCCCATCACCGGCGACCCGACATACGCTGGAAAACTGCTTGCGGCATTCGGTACATTTGGCGCAGTTTCCATTGCGGCCGGAGGATCACTCTCGCTGCAGGCCAGTAGTTACAACAACGATCCCGGCATCTGGTTTGGTTTCGTCGGTGGTGTGCCGAAATTCAGCATCGTGGCCGCTAATGGCGCAAAGCTGCTCTTCGATCCGTCCGACCCTAATCCGCTCCAGATTAAGAACGCCAACATCGCCAACTCGACAACGGACGCCTTCACCGGCTACCTGGGTGGCAGCGCAGGCGGCAGCTTTCCTAATCCAAGTCCGGCCGGCTCTCTGGTCGGTTTCGGCTCTCTGACTGCGAATGCGATTGGAGGAACGGGGGCGATCAACTACCAATGGATTATCACGCCAGCAGGCCGTGTTGCGTCAAATGCATACATGCGGCTGGAATCGTCGAGCGGAAAATCTGTCGGCGTCGTGGGCACTGGTTCGAACACCACTTTGTCGTATTCGGTGACTTGCATCATGAGTGATCAGGGTGGACGGACAGTCATCCTTTCGACCGAAATCACTGCCTCAATGGGAACTCCAACATGATTAGTTATTACGCCGACGTCATGGAAGACGGCGCCGTGCGCGGGTGCTTTTCGTATGTGGCTCCGCCGACTGAAGGCTGGGCTCCGCAGATCGAAGGCGAGATGATGCCGCTAGATGAGCCGATCGATTGGTCATCCGCGCCGTCAAACACATGCACGTTGTACAGGGTCGTCGGCAAACTTGAATGGGTCGACAAGATGCCGCTGGAAGACGTCACCGCGCAGGTGCTGGACGAGATCGACACCGCCGCTGACCTGGCACGCGTTTCGGTGCTGGTAAAAACCACCAAGGCCGAGGAGTACATGCAGGCTGAGACCCAGGCGCGCGAGTGGCAGGCGGCCGGCTACCTGGGCGACGCGCCGCCCGACGTGGCCAGCTGGGCCGCGGCGAAATGGCGCGAGCAGATGACCGACCAGCAGGCCGCCGACAGCATCGTGGCCCAGGCCGACCAGTACCGCACCTTGCTGAGCGGGATCCGCGCGCTGCGCCTGAAGCACATGGAGGACGCCCGGCACGCCGCCGACGCCGCCGGCGCCCGCGCCGTCCTGGCCACCTTCACCACCAACCTCTCGAAACTGATGAAAGGAACCGCATGAAACGTGCAGGCTACATCACGGTCCGGCTCACCAGCCGCTGGCCGTACAACCCGCTGTCGCTGGCCATCGGCGTCGCCTCGGGCTCGCGCCAGTTCTCGCACGCGATCGCCATCATCGAGGGTCGCGCCTACGAGGCGTCGATGACGCACGGCTGTCGCGCCGGCACGGTCGACCAGGTGATGGAAGGGATCGTCGTCTACCGCGACATGCAAGTGTGGGTACCGGACATCGATGCCGCGCGCGAGTTCGCCGAGGCGCAGGTCGGCAAGGGCTACGACTGGCTCGGCGCCGTCGGCATTCCGTTCACCTACAGCCAGGAGTGGTCGGACGACAGTTGCTGGTGGTGCTCCGACCTGGTCTTCGCGATCCTGCTGGCCGGCGGCGTGCGCCTGTTCGATCCCGACGTCATGCGCCGCGTGCGCCCGGTCGACCTGCAGATGGTCGACATCCCGAAAGGGCTGGTAACACGAACGGCCATCAGCAACCCCTCCAACCCGCTCCGGCGGGTTTTTTTACGCCCACCGAAAAGGCAAAAATGATCCAAGTAACCGCACCCGAAGCAGGGAGCTACGCCGGCGCCATCGTGGCGATCGTGTCCTCGCTCACCTTGACGCAGTGGGGCATCGCCGTCGGCATCGTCACCGCGCTGGCGACCTTCTTCCTGAACTGGTTCTACATGCGCCGGCGCGATGCGCGCGAGGAGCTTGCGCTGCGCCTGCAGCTGGGAGCAAAGCAATGATGGCCCGCGCCCGCGCCTGGCTACGCTCGGCCGGCGTCTGGTTCAACGCCGTGCTGCTGGCCGCATTCCCGTTCGCCGACCAGATCATCCAAGCCGTCAACGACAACCTGCCGGCCCTGGCCCAGTACCTGCCGCCGAACGTCTACAAGGCCGTCGGCGTCGCTGTAGTCGTGTTCAACCTGGTCCGCTCCGCGCAGCGCGCGCACGCGGCCGCGCAAGTGAAGGAGTCGAGCCAATGACACCCGCCGAATTCATCGCCCAGATACTGCCCGGCGCCCAGGCCTGCCAGCGCGCCACCGGAATTCCCGCATCCATCACCATTGCCCAGGCTGCTCTCGAAACCGGCTGGGGTAAGGATGTGATGGGCAACAACCTGTTTGGCATCAAGGCTGACAAATCGTGGAAGGGGCGAACCGCCACTTTCATGACGACCGAGGAGATCAACGGCAGGAAGGTCAAGATGCTAGGCACCTTCCGCGCCTACAACTCTTGGGCAGACGCAGTGATCGACCGTGGGCTTTTCCTTAAGCAGAACAAGCGCTACGCGGGATGCTTCAATCTCAAGACCGGCCCCGAGTGGGCGGACGCCCTCCAGGCGGCCGGTTACGCCACGGATTCGAACTATGCCAACAGCCTGAAGGCGGTGATGCGCGGCCGGAACATGGCCCAGTATGATGTGCTGCCGAACGGGGCGAGGGCATGAAGCGCGTCAGCTCGAAACTGTGGATGGGCGAGAGCGGCTACACGCTGTTCTTCTGCCCTGGCTGCGAACGGCCGCACGCCGTCGGCGTCAAGGGTCCTGGCGCGTGGGGCTACAACGGCGATGCTGAGCGCCCGACGTTCACGCCTTCCGTCGGCGTCAACATGGACCGCGGCGCGCCCGATGCGCCACTGTGTCACTCGTTCGTGACCGGTGGCCGGATCCAGTTCCTGACCGATAGCGACCACGCGCTGGCCGGACAAACGGTCGACCTGCCGGACTGGCCTGAGTACTGGAGCGTGACGTGATCGCCGGCCTGCTGGCGCGCCTGGCGCCGTACAAGCTGCGCATCGCGGTTGGCGCCGGGCTGGCCGCCGCGGTGCTGGGCTTCGGCGCCGGCTGGGCCATCAACGGCTGGCGGCTCGGCGCCGAGCTGGCGGGCGAGAAGGCCGCGCGCGCCCAAGACCACGCAGCGCAGGCCGGCGCCGCGCTGTCCGCGCTGCAGGCCGATGCCTCGGCGATCCGCCAGGCCGCCACCGAGTACGCCGGCATCCAGTCCACCCTCGCGCCAAAGCTTACGGCGCTCACCAAGGAGCTGCGCAATGCGAAGCCTCTTCCCGCTGATTGCCGCCCTGATCCTGTGCGGGTGCGCAACCTCGACGCCGCAATCGACGCTGCCAACCAGGCCGCCGCTCGATAGTGCGCTGGCAGCACCGTGCCCGGCTGTCGAGAAACCCGAATCGGCCGACTACGACGTGTGGCAGGCCTGGGCGATCAACCTGCTGCGCCAGTACGCCGAGTGCGCGGCGCGGCACGCCAAGACCGTGCAGGCCTGGCCGCGCAACTGATCGTCACTCTGGAGATGCTGCTGGCGGCGGCATTGGCCTGCGCTCGTACGGCAGCTCGAGAACGCGCATCGTCACCTCGAGCGGCACGCCACTCTGCAGTAGCGCACAAAATGCTTCTGACTTGCTCAGCATTGGCAGGAGTAGCAGGACCAGGTCGACCCGGCTGGCGGTGAGGATGTCGGTGCGTGGTTTCATCTGGACAGATTATCGAGCGTGCCGGGTGGCATGATGAGGCCGGTCAGGCGCGCCACGCACGCAAATCAAGCTTGTCAAAAGATGAAGTTAACGATACTGTATAAACATACAGTATTTCCATGCGACATCATGAATAGCCAATCGCTCGTCTCCAATCCCGAAGCTCTCCATCCGGCGCTCTGGCGCGCGTCGCAGCTGGGCCGCGCGGTCACGCGGTGCGTGGACACCGGGCACCCGGCGCTGTCGATGCAGCTGCCCGGCGGTGGCTGGCCGACCGGTGCGCTGACAGAGTTGCTCACGCAGCAGCCGGGCATTGGCGAGCTGCGCCTGCTGGCGCCGGCCCTGTCGAAGGTCGCCAAGCGGCGCATCGTCATGCTCGAGCCGCCGCACGCACCGCAGGCCATTGCGCTCGCCGGCCTGGGCTTGGCGCCGGCAAACCTGATCTGGCTGCGCGCCAAGTCCACCGCGGATACGCTTTGGGCGGCCGAGCAGGTGCTGCGCAGCGGGAGCTGCGGCGCACTGCTGATGTGGCAGGCTCATGCGCGGCCGGAGGCATTGCGCCGGCTGCACCTGGCGGCCCAGGCCGGCGAGACACTGTGCTTCGTGTTCCGGCCGGTCGCCGCAGCCCAGGATGCATCGGTCGCACCGCTGCGGCTCAGCCTGCGCCCGGCACCCGGCGGGCTCGACATCGGGTTCGTGAAGAGGCGAGGGCCGAGCATCGACCAGACGCTGTTCCTGCCGATGACGGTTGCACCAGCTGTGCGGCCGGCTACACCGCGGCGCACCGATACCGTCCGGCCCGCGCCGGTGCGGCATGTCGTCGCGAGCGTGCCGGAACTGGCTCAATGACCCCGAAAATCGTTTCCGCAACTGCCGAGGCAAATTGATACTCTCAGGGCAAAAATCGAGGTCAAATCCCGATGCCTGCGGAAACGAAACCTGCGCAAGTCTTTGATTATTAATTGATAAGTCTGTAGACTTGAAAACTGCCGACGGGGGAACCCGTTCGTGAGTTCGAATCTCACCGCTTCCGCCAGGAAATAAAAGAAACCGCCCAAGGGGCGGTTTTTTTATTGCCTTGGCGGAAGCGAGGGAGGCCCCTGCG